>LUMC01000408.1_pt1 | contig 10847 bp, 7 predicted proteins | sample 729671 | NCBI WGS metagenome assembly LUMC01 (sample SAMN03860273, study PRJNA289734) | marine metagenome | biome: seawater column; feature: ocean; material: water; isolation source: Red Sea water column Station 91 - depth 10m | place: Saudi Arabia: Red Sea | collected 2011-10-15 | depth 10 m | reverse complement strand
GTTTATGTTGATGTTACCACTTGTGCTTGATACAGTATTTCCTGTTATTCTTATATTTCCTGATTCTATTTTTGTTCCGTCAATTATCGTAGTATTGACTCCATCAGTAAAAGTTATGCCTTGATTGTTATTAAATAAAAATTCTGCATTTGTAAATGTAACTTGTCCTGTTGATTGATCAATTCTAAATAAATCACCTACTCTAAAGTCACCTTTATGATCTACAGTACTGAAATAAATGTTAGCACCGTTATTTGCTGTTACTTCATTCGCTTGAATAACCTGTGTTGTATCGTTTGTTACATCTTTACCTACACCAATGTAAGCTAGATTCATTCCTATCGCGTATATAGTTGATCCTGATCCGTCTCCAAATATTCCATAGTTTCCGTACACACTTGCACTTGCAATACTTCTTATTTCTCCTCCAAAATCTGAATGATCAATTAATGTTAACGCTGTTGCAGTTGCACCATTGTTAAATCTAACATCTTGAATAAAAGTATCATCATCATTTACTATTTGACTACCGTTATCTCCGTCAAAGTTTAGTTTCAATACTGTGTTTGCATCGACCACTGCCGCCGCTGTTGGATTTGTAAAGTTTGCAGATTCTCCTGCACCTTTCCTAACTCTTATATCATCTAATCTACCTTGCAAGAAACTTGTGCTTCCGTCATACTTTGATCCTATTACAAGAGGTTTTGTAACACCTAAGTCTGAACTATCTGTTACAGAATCAATAGAACTACCATCTACAAATATTTTCATCGTAGTTCCAACTCTTGATACCATTAAATGATAAAAAGTTGTGTTTATCAAAGTTACATTTGGTTGCATGATAATTGTGTTACCAATTGCTACTTTTGGTTTTCTATCTACTGTGTAAAAATGTAAAGCACTGTCTGTATCTGATCCTGCTCTAAAATCAAATATGGATTCTGTACCAGTGTCATCTGAAAGATATAAAATACATTCTATTGAAAAATCACCAGTGCCAAAACCAAAGTCTGATTGTGTAGTTGTTGTAAATCTGTCGCCGACTCCATCAAATAAAGCAATACCTGATCCAAATTTTACAGGAGCACTTGTAACAATTTGTGCATTGCCTACTGCTGTAATAGTTTTCTTTGCTCTGCTTAATGGTGTGATAAATCCTGTTGCTTTACCATCAATTACCACCGTGTTTGTGTCAACACTTTCTATAGTTGAGTTTGCAAGTAATGTTCCTGCCGCATTGTATAATGAAATTGTATTTCCTGCCGAAGGAGCAGATCCACTTAATCCGCTATACTTTATTCTTGTTTTTCCATCACCTTTTAATCCAGATGATCCATCAACAATTTCTATTCCTTTGTCTGCAAAATATGTAAAACAATTTAACCATTCTATTCTTGAACCGTTAGTTACTTTTAATGCAGTTTGCCCTGGAGTAATAAAAGTTACTGAATGAAAAAGCATACTTGCTTCTCTTGAATCTACATTAGCAACACTGCCGTCTAATAATGCACCACGTCCTGCATCTCCTGATGCAAATCCTCTTGGATCCGTATTTGAAGTGGTTGTGCCTTTTGTAATTACAGTTACATTTCTTACGTAAGGTGATCTTAGGTATACTCTAAAATTAGGTGCAAATCTAAATCCGTATCCTGTATCACTTCCACTATTGTAATAAAAATCTTTTATTGTTAAATCTTCAACAGTAGAATCTCCTTGCATTCTAAATGCATCGTTACTTTGAGTTCCACTTGTTGGGCTTAATTCTACGGAGCGTAAGCTATGTCCTTTTACCGTAACACCTACTGGAACATTTAACGGAAATGCTTCTTGATAAGTGCCTGGATATACATATACAGTATCGCCTGTTCCTGCCATTGCTAAACCTTTTGCAATGGTTCTTACAGGATCCTGCGGATGTGTTCCTGTTGCACTGTCACTACCGTTTGTGCCAACATAGTAAATGTTACCAGGTACAGAGATTAGGTTAATACTTCCAAAGTCTAAATCATTTGTAGTTAAATTTTCTGTAGTAATATTTGCAAAGTAACCTGTTGCCCAGCGTTTGTTGGTTGAACCAATATTATACGTATTATGAGCATCAGGCATAATGTCACTGGCAATATCTGCATTTAGAAATATACTATCTGTATCGGTATCACCTAATGTTATGCTACCGTCAGCACTTATATTTCCTGTTGCATGTAGATCGCCGTTAATCTGCGTGTTACCAACTATGTTAACATTACCTGTTCCGTTTGCTCTAATAAACAAATCGCTGTTGGTATTCGTGTTTTCTATAAAATTATTGTTTATTTCTAGATCGCCAATTAAAACTCTGTTTCCAACAATAGTGTTATCCGCAGTTGCAATCGAAAATTCTTGTGCGGAAGAGGAAATCGTACCGTTGTTACCGTCAAGTGTAACATTACCTACTTGAAATGTATTATTTGTGATTTCTAAATCTTGGACTCTTGCAACGCCGTTTACGTCTAGTGCGTACTGAGGTGAATTAGTTTTTACGCCTATACGACGATTAACTACATCCAAATATAATAAGTCTGTCTCAAATGCTAAATTCTGGCCATTACGCAGAAGATTAGCCTTTAAGAGCGGACCCGATATGCGACCAATTGCCATGTCTACTCCTCAATACGGGGATCCTGTCCCTCCAGCCTGATTTTCAGCTTTTTGCTCTTTGCCGGCTGACCACAGTTTGTCCTGCAATAGCTTGGCCTCGCTCTTCACTGCATTATAGTTATTTATGTGATTTTATTAATTAGTCCAGGATAAGGTTAAAAATAAACGCCGTATCTGTTACGTCATCTTCTGTTATAGATTCGACTGATCCAGCCGCATTTATCCAGTTTGATCCGTTCCAAGTTTCAACATAATTTACGCTAGGTTCTATGTTATATCTTGTTGTACCTATTTCTGGACTGGTTGGTCTTTGTGCTGTATTTCCTTGTGGAGGAACAATACCATTTACGTTGTCTATTTTCAGAAAAGCATTGCCAGTTGCATTTGTTAAATCAACAATAAAGTTACTGTTTGAATTATTGAACAAGTTGCTTTCTTGAAACTGTAAATCACCAATAATTGTTTTACCCGTCCCGTTAGATTTTAGTTAAAACGTTCCGTCTTGTTGATCTGTAGAAATTACGTTTCCGTCTATAGAAGTTTTATTATCAGAACTGAATCCTTTACTTTCTAGTAATGTTCCGTTTAGAGTGTGATTTACAACTCCGGCAGTAGTAAAGTTAAATTGATTATTTGAGAGATCCATGTATGTATCTCTGTCAGTGTCATATACACCGTTCAAACTTATTGCTCCACTAGTTGCTGTGCCTTCAAATCCGTTGTAATTTGTATTATATCTTATACCACCTAATGTTGCAGGACGTTGAGCTGTTTCTCCTTTAGGAAGACGTAAATCTCCTGTGGCACTTATAGTTACTTCGGTGTTTGGATTTAAAACAATATCTCCACTTTGCGTGGATACAATATTTGAATCAAGATATACACTATCAAATCTTATTTTTCCTGTGCCTGTAGCAACTAAATTTAAGTCGCAGTTGGTTCCAACAGTTCCTATTGAACCTGTAGCTAAACGAACTGCATCTATGTTTGCACTTAATAAGTTTACTTCATTCCATCTTAAAGAAGATGTACCTAGTAATACAGAACCTACTTTATATGTACCTGCTGTCAAACCAATATGTGTCCAACCGTTAGTGTCTGCAAGAATCAATGTATCACCGGGAGCTTGACCAACATAGGTAAGTCTTACAGGGAGAGCACCACTTCCATATTCTTCAGCAGGTATTACTCCCATAGTAAGTCCTGGTACTCCTAAATTATTAATACCTGTGTAAAAGTTTCTGTCATCGTTTGTAGTAGGTCCATATGTGTAAGTTACACCGTTAGCTGTAAGTGTGTAAGTTTTATCAAGAGCAAAACTTGGATCTTCTATTGTACCATCTAGCACAACTTGTAATGCTTCGTCAGTTCCTGGTACAAAATCTTGGCTTATTGGCGTGTTGAAATCTACGGTATCAGTAGGACTATCCCCTAATGCATTTATACTACCGCCAATTGAAAAATTACCAGTTGTTGTCACTTGTGGGACTTCAACATTACCATTCATTTCAATAGTGCCTGTACTGTTGAAATCAATATTAGATTTGGTAGCTTCAATCGTGTTTCCAGTAATTGCAATATTATCTAAATCAATTTTTCCTGCACTCAAAGAAATTGTATTATTACCTTGTCTAATTTGCACTTCAGAATTTTCAGCAAATATACTTTCTACATCAAAACTAGTTCTTTCATTTTCTAAATCAATTGTAAAATTATCGCCTACTCTAAAATTACCTCTTTGATCTTGGGTGGTGTAATAAACTTTTGCGTTGTTTAATTTTATAACTTCGTTTGCTTGTACAGTAAGAGTGTTATCATTAGTAACGTCTTTACCTGCACCTATATATGCAAAGTTGTGATTAATTAGGTATGCTAAATTACCTGATCCGTCAGCTTCGACACCTTTATTTCCATATACGTTTGCACTTGCAATACTTCTTAGTTCACAACCATACGCTACTGTGCTATCTGGTTGCAGTCGACCTGTGCCCTGTTCTAATTTTATTCCCGTACTTGCAAAGTAAGTAAAACTGTTTAACCATTCTACTCTTGCTCCACTTCTTGCTAAAAGTCCTATTTGTCCAGGAGTAATAAAGGTTACAGCATGAAATAACATACTTGCTGACCTTGAATTTTGCACTGCGGCACTTCCGTCAACTAATGCTCCGCGACCTGCATCTCCTGAACCGTAACCTCTAGGATCACTTGCGTTTGTTGTTGATCCTTTGTTAATTACTGTGCAATTTCTTATGTAAGGGGATCTTCCTATATTTTGTTCAACTATAGATGTGTTGAAATTATTTGCAAATCTAAATGCATATCCTGTATCATTTCCACTACTGTAAAACATATCTTTGATAGTAATATTTTCAATCACAGTATCGCTAAAAAGTAAAAAACAATCATTACTTTGTGTGCCAGATGTTGGTCTTACTTCTACACTTCTTATACCATCACCTTGTATAGTAACGCCTTTTGGTACTGTTAAAGGAAATGCTTCTTGGTATGTACCTGGATATATAAAAATGTATGTTCCTTCTGTTGCTACACTTAACGCTTTTGAAATAGTAGCGTAAGGTCCGCCTGGACTGTAACCTTCGTTTGTATCACTTCCATTTCCGTTACTTACATATATTACATTATTGTTTTTTGTTAAATTAATACCTTGATAGGTAATACCTTGTGTCTTAACTGTATCAGAATTTAAATCATTAACAAAAAGTGAAAAACCTTTTTTTGGACCTGTGCTGTCATCATCACGCCCTATATGATATACATTATCTAAATCAGGATTTATAGTATTGTGAAAATCAGCAAAGAATCTTGCGTTATCTGTTGAGTCGTCACCTATGGTTAAACTTGTTCCGCCATATGTAATATTGCCTGTTGCATGAACATTTCCTGTAACTGTAGTTTTAGTTCCTGATTGAATTTGTAATTTTCTTGGTACAGAATTTGGATAATATTTTTCAATGTAGGCTTTGAATGCTGTTGTGTTACTGTGGTCAGCTAATGTTTTTGTTGCAGGGTAAGCCACGCCTCCTACAAACTGTGTGTTCATATTTCTTAACTGTAAACAGTCATCAATTTGTATATCACCATCTCCATCAAAATCCAATGCGGCTAGTTCTTCTGAAGTCCATGATCCTGATTGTGATATGTATCCCAAGCTACAGTTTGGCCATCAAAAACTTCTGGTCGTATGCCAACACCTCCATTGGTTTGAAGTGCAAGTATACCATCACCTTTAACAGCAAAATTATAACTACCTATACCAGATGTTTTAATGTATCCGCTTGGGTGTGTTGATTTAATTGTAACATCACCACTCGGCGTAGATATTCCTGAACTTGCTAGAGTAAAATCTCCAACCTTTATACTGTTTCCAAATACAATATCAGGATCACTTCCGCCTGAAGTTGTTCTTAAAGTTCCGTTGACTGTTATATTTCGGGGAGTAGTTGTTGTGTTTACGCCAAGCGTATTATCTCTTTTTACAACCAATAAATCAGTATCAAATGCCAAATCGGCAAGTTCACGTTGTAAGTTATCTTGTAATAGCTGGCCGCCTATACGGGCTACTTGTGTCATATCATTTCCCTCGATTGTACAACTGTATTTATTGTATTACTTGTCGAAGTTATGTAACACTTGTACAGGTTTGCCTGATGGTACAGGAGTACCAAACACAAGATACCAACCTGCGGCGTATGGAGCGTTTGGTCCTGAAGAAGGATTTTGTACTAGAGTGTAGTTTGTTGTAGCTAATTGAAAAACGTTTTCAATAGTAACTAGAATGTTGTTTTCTGAAATAGGCACTGGATAAAAACTATCGCCTGAATTTAATGGGCCAAATGTAGTTTCTACACCATCTCCGTTACCTAAGTTTTGTTGTGTAATTGTGATAGGTTCTTTAAACCTAATAGGTTTCCAAGCACTATTTTGGTATACTTCAAAGTTACTAACATCAGTGTTATATCTAAGCATACCTTCTGCCGGCACAAAAGGTCTAGCATTCTGATCACCTTTTGGTGGTATCATTGCTCCTGTTGTGTTAAATTCTGCAAGTCCTAAAGCATCAATGTTCAGGCCTTTGGTGTCTGAATTGATTCCTCTAGATGTTCTTTGTGCTTTTATAAAACGCATTACACTTCCAAATAACTTACTGTAGCATTTAGATTAGCAGGAGATTGAGACACAGCAATAATTCTGTCTCCACCTTCTAACACAATCTTCTCTGTATCAAAAGTAAAAGTATCTGCACCCGCTACTACCAAGTCATTTAAAATTTGGTTTGAGTTAGGATCAGCGTTACCTTTGGCTTGTCCATTTGGTACAAGATGTAAATCAAACGAACTATCATTTGATCCACCTGTATCTGCAGACGCTGTGTTACATACAAGAATTGTTGTAACAGCAAATCTACTTCCAGCTGGTACACTTAAAAGCACTGTGTCTGTTAATCCAATTTTTTTGTTTACGATTGCCATTTCTTATCCTTAAAACAACATACTAAAAAGTAATGATCTATTAGTACTTATCAATTCATCTTCGTAATCATATTTGTTTTTATACCAAACACCTGTATTGCCCTTATCAGGATCTTTTCCGTATATAGCAATGTGTGTAGCCGACGAAGCAATTACAGCCGAATCGTCTTGCACAGGCATTCTTAATGTACTGTCTATTTTAACAAAAGGACTACCTTGACTGCTGATAGTTAAATCTGCACCACTTGTAGTTGTTGATATTGTATTATCTTCAAATAATATATTTTCTATCTCAGTTGAATTATTTCTAAATATTGCAACTTCGGCTCCGTCTATAGTAAATTTAAGATTACTTACTCCCGGATCTAAACTTGAATCAAATAAATTAAGAGCAGAGTCTCCTCTAGCAATACTTTGAATTTGAATCGTTTGTATACCTGTAACTATTGCATCATCTACATATTTTTTATTAGGAATGTCATCGTCATCTGTAACCTGTACTTCATAATTGTTTGTACCACTTACACTTACAACACCGTTACCAGAATTTATAAGATATAAATCGCCGCCACCTGTTGTAATTGAGTTTGTAAAAAGACCTTGAATTTTTCCTGCTTCATCTCTCAATACCCAAGTGCCAACTTCATTAGTCTGTGTAACCGGATCGTTATGTGTAATAGATTCATCAAATTCAAAAAGTTGATCAGCGTAATTTCCTCTTTCAATTCTTAATCCTGCCTTACCAAGTGTAATTCCGTTTCCGGTTTCTCCTTGGTTAAGAACAATAATATTATCTTTAATAGATAACGTAGCAGAATTGACAGTAGTTGTTGTACCTTGTACATTTAGGCTACCGGTCAAATCAACTGTGCCATTAGGCGAGTCAAGTACAATGTTGTTTCCGCTTGGAACCCTAATTGTATAATTACCGCTGTTTACATTTAAAATCTTTGACATATTACATTCCAATAATTAGGGGGGAGTTACCCCCCTTAATTCACTAGATAGCTGTTAGAGCCAAGTAACTTACAGTTGAGTCATCTTCAATAGTATACTTGTATCTATTGTTGTTGTTATCTCTGCAAGTTCTATTGTATAGTTTGGTAATGAATACACCACCGCCGCCTACTACTTGTCCTGAAATAGACATTTCGTTTGCGCCTAATGATCCAGATGCTTTAGCAACAAGTGTACATACACCTTCGTTACCTGAATCATCCTTTGCATCATCAACTAAAAACTTTGTAGCTGAACGTTGGCTCTTGATCATACCAACTACTGAAGCCGCATTACTTCCAACTTTACAGTTGATCGTAATGTTGGTACCATCTGCTAATGCACCAAATTTTCTTTTATTAACTGGTCTTCCCATTTTTTTCTCCTTATTATGACGTTCTAGGTCTACGCGGCGGGTACCGCATAAGTCCTCTAATGCCCTAGAGGTTCTGATTATCTCTATGACAAATATATTTATCTTATTGTAATGATTAGTATGCAGTCAAAAGAAAAGACGCCTAAGCGCCTTTTCCGAAAATAAGCAATTATAGGGAGGACTCGGTTATACCTCCAACCCCTCGACCGAGATGCCATTCTCAAATCCAGGGAGCCTAATTCCGCTCGGTAGAGCGATGTGACTCAGCGTATTTCTACTACCAAGCCTGGGTACCACCCCTAATTAGCCTAGTTCGACGCTCTGGTAAACGCCTCTTCCTAGCACTATAAAACAAAAGTTAATTACTCTTTTGTTGCTTATGTATACAATATAACAAATAAAAAACAATTTGTCAATACTTTTTTTAGACTTTGTTGTCCAAAATCCTTTGGTCATAAAAAAAGGGCGACAAAAGCCGCCCTTTTAATATTTTCGAACTAGATATTAGCTGAATGTTACGTTGGCAATAGATACTTTGCCTAAGTAGTCAGCCGCATTACCAAGTGAAGAAGCTACGTTTGATAGCTCAACATATCCGTACCTAGTCATGAAAGACACAACTGGTTCGAATGTGCTTGGATCTAGAACAACACCACTTGACATTAATGGAATGTATGGTGCGTAGAATGCCGGTGCATCAGACTCACTTGAGCCTTTGTATCCAACAAGTACATCTGTAGTGTCGCCTGCGTAAGCATCAACATACACTTTCATTGAACCGTTAAGAGTTCCAACCATTTTAGTGTTAGTTGGAGCTTCAAAAGTTCCTTCAGTTGTTCTTGCGAACGCTGAAGTTGTTGCACTTTGTAAGATTGTTAACGCGAATGGTGATACCACTGCGTAGTTACCAGCACCACGTCTTGTTCTAGCCGCGATGTTGTTAGCAACTTTGTTGATCATTACAGCCAAAGCCGCATGTTCGTCACCAACGAATGTTGCTGTACCACTTACACCTGATTGGTCGTATGCTTCAGCGGCTGAGCCTGCTAAAGTACGTAGAGATGCTAGGATCTCTTGGTCGATTTCAGCGGTAATTTCTTGCGCCAATGCCGCCATGATCTCAGCTTCGATGTCAATGCCCTGTTGAGCTTGTGCATCTTGAGCCGCTTCAAAAGTCCATCTAGCTGATAGCTTTCTGGTTTTTGCTTCGACTGTTTGCTTTAAGATCTGGATGCTTAAACGCTTACCAGCTTGTCCCTCAAGAGCAGAAGTAGTATCAGCTTTATCTGTACTTCCTCCACCTGAGTAACCAACACCAATTTTGAACGGTGATAGTGCTTCTTCACCAGCAGTTACGTCATCAAAGCCGTCTGCATAGCGAACTCTTAAAGTGTGGATTTGTCCCACTGGGCCTGTCATAGGTTGTACACCAACTAATTCGTTAGCAATAACCGTAGGCATAACCCTTCTGATTACTGGAAGGATCACACGATTAAGTGTGGCAACGTTTCCTGCACTAGATGCCCCAGCTGTAGCGGCCTCTGCCAAGTACTTACGAGTGTTCTCTAAGGTAACGCCCATAACTGCTTTTTTATTGCCGTCTAAGCCTTCGAGAAGTGCAGTTTTAGTATCCTGCCAGCGACTTTCTAATAGTTCTGACATGTTTTTCTCCTTAATTAATACCTGCAAGTCTTCTTATGTCTATAACATTATCAGATGTTACAGTTGCACTTGCATCTATGTCATTGTTTACTTTATTGCCTGTTACTTGTGTGCCTTCTACTAACGTTGCCTTAGTCTCCTTCGCTGGTGTGTCTCCTGCTATTACGCTCGGCATGTACTTGTCAAATTGCTTTTGCAATTTGTCAGTTTGTACAGATTCCAGCAAATCGGTCATGATATCTTTTTGCTTCTTATTTAAAGGAGCAAGTAGTTCATGCATAACTTCTTTTCTTTTAGCAGTATCTTTAGCAATTCTAATCTCAGCATCTTTGCTTTCAACTATTTTAATTGCTTTGCCTGCCATCTGTTTAGCTTCAGCTAATTGCTTATCTTTCAAATCAACGACCTTCAACAGTTTTGCAGTTTCAGATTTCTCATTGAGATAGCTGTTTTGATATTCGTTAGCAAAACTTTCAAATATCTTACGTCCGAAGTCATTTTTGCGAGCCGCATCAATGTCTTCTTTAAGCTGAGTAATTTCTTTATTAAGACCTTTCTCAACCGTTTCTGCTACTATTTTTGTCGCTTGTTTGATGAATTGACCTTTAACTTTAGCTAGATGTGACTTTGCTTCACGTACTAAACGTACTTTTGTTTCAGCAATGTCCTTTTTATCTTCGTAAAAC
>LUMC01000317.1_pt1 | contig 10857 bp, 10 predicted proteins | sample 729671 | NCBI WGS metagenome assembly LUMC01 (sample SAMN03860273, study PRJNA289734) | marine metagenome | biome: seawater column; feature: ocean; material: water; isolation source: Red Sea water column Station 91 - depth 10m | place: Saudi Arabia: Red Sea | collected 2011-10-15 | depth 10 m | reverse complement strand
AGGATGCCTCACAACATCTGAATGATCAAAGTCTATAACTGCAATCTCATTCAAATGTGATAATATCTTTTTTGATCTTTCTAAACCTGACATTTTTTTGTTAGGTAAATCTATTTGGGTAGGATCGCCATTTACAACTATTTTTGAATTTTCACCTATCCTAGTTAGAAACATTTTTATTTGTGTATCAGTGGCATTTTAAGCTTCATCTAAAATTGCAAAAGAATTTTTTAAAGTTCTTCCCCTCATAAAAGCTAAAGGAGCAATTTCAATGTCACCAATTTCTATCATTCTCTGAATTTTTTCAAAATGGAAAAGGTCATACAATGAATCATATAAAGGACGTAAATATGGATCAACTTTCTCTTTCATATCTCCTGGCAGGAATCCTAATCTCTCACCTGCCTCAACCGCAGGTCTAGAAAGTATAATCCTCTCTATTTTTTTTTCTAACAACATTGTTAAACCTACAGCAACAGCAAGAAAGGTTTTTCCTGTACCAGCAGGTCCAGCAGATATTATTATTTCATTTTGTCTCAACGCTCTAACATACTCTTTTTGTTTTTCTGATCTTGGAATTATAGATTTTTTTGGAGTTTTGATTATATCAGTAACGTTGGTATTTTTTACTTTTTCATTTATCATAAATTGATCAACTGAGGATAAAATATCTTTTTGTTCTATACTACCATTATTTTTAAATTGATTTGCAAGAAATTGAATTGCATTCTTCAAAATTTCATTTTTTTCTGGAGTTGATTTGATTAAGATTGAATTTCCTCTGGAATAAATACTTGAATTAGTTATTTTTTCTAACTCTTTCAAGTTTTGGTTAAATTCACCAACTACTCCCATCAGGAGGTCATTTTCATGAAAAATTACACTAATTGAATTATTTTCTGAATAAACAAATTTTAGAGATGAATTAATATCTTTTTTAATAGTATTACTCAAATTTAAGCCACTCTTTGTTCTGAATTTTCTAAGCTTTTACCAAACAATGTATTTTGATTACTGCTATTTATTTTTACTTTTATAACATTTCCCATATCTAAATCATTACCATCAAAAATAACTGAAGTCATATATTCTGATCGACCAAAAAACTTTGTGCCACCATCTATTTTATTTTCAACTAAAACATCTATTTCTTTACCCTCAAGCGATTTATTCATATTAATTTGATTGGTAAATAATTGTTTTTGAACTTTTTCTAATCTTGTAAGTGAAATTTTTTTATCAATTAACTCAAAATTTGCTGCAGTTGTTCCTGGTCTTGGACTAAATATGAAAGAAAAAGAATTTATAAATTCAATTTTTTTAATTAAATCACATGTTTCATTAAAGTCCTTCTCATCCTCACCCGGATAGGCAATTATAAAATCACTCGAAAACTTTATTTTTGGGTTTATCTTTTGAAGTTTTTCGTAAGTATTAACATAATCACTTATTTGATGTTTTCTATTCATTGACTTTAGGATCTTATCAGATCCACTTTGAACGGGCAGGTGAACTAAAGGCATTAACTTCTTTGAAACACCATATACATTGATAAGATCTTCTGTCATATCCCTTGGGTGAGAAGTTGTATATCTAATTCTTTTAATTCCATCCAACTTTTCTATTTCTAAAATTAAATCTGACAATCTGTAATTTTCGTAATTATAAGCATTAACATTTTGACCTAGTAGTGTTATTTCACGAACACCATTTTCTGACAAATTCTCTGCTTCCTCTAATATTTTTTTGAATGGTCTTGAATATTCTGGACCTCTTGTAAATGGTACTACACAGAAATGGCAAAATTTATCACAGCCCTCTTGAATAGTTAAAAATGATGAAATTTTTTTTGATGAGTTCTTAATATTATCTAAATAATCAAATTTTGTAATGGCATCAAATTCGGTTTCATCTATTTTTTTTTGTTTGGATAAAAATTCTTCAATTTTGTCATTTATTTTATGATAGGCTTGCGGTCCAATCACGATATCAATATATGGTTCTCTTTTGATCATTTCCTCATTTTCAGCCTGAGCAACACATCCAGCAACTATAACGATTGGTTTTTTTCGTGATCTAAAATTTTTTTTAACCCGTCCAATCTCATGATAAACTTTTTCTTTAGCTTTATCCCGAATATGGCACGTGTTGAGTAGATAACAATTAGACTCATCTAGATTTTCAGTTTTTACAAAACCTATTTCTCTCACAGTATCAAATATTCTGTTAGTATCATATTCGTTCATTTGACAACCGAAAGTTTTGATAAATATTTTTTTATTCATCTTTTGAGTTTACTTTGACACCATATAACTCAAGTTTATGGTCTACTAACTTATAACCATATTTTTTTGCAACTTTTTTTTGCAACTCTTCAATTTCTTCATCCACAAATTCAATTATTTCACCAGATTTTATATCAATCAAATGATCATGATGACTCTCTATCATTGCTTCATATCTAGCCTTACCACCTTTAAAATCATGTTTAGTTAAAATTCCTGCCTCTTCGAAAAGCTTAACTGTCCTATAAACTGTGGCTATGCTTATTTTTGGATCAACTTTTGATACACGACTATATAACTCATCAACATCTGGATGATCAGACTCACCATAAGCGGCTTTTGACTCTGAAATAATCTTTGCAATAATTCGCCTCTGTTCAGTTAATTTTACCCCTTTAGATAAACATTGTTGTTCAATTGTATCTGACATAATTGATTTTAACTCAAATAAATAGGATTTATCAAATTTTTTTCAACTTTCAATTTATCGCAAAGTTTTGGGATATTTTCGTATTTAACCTCATTTTTATCACTAAAATCCTCTAAACTATAACAATAATAATCAATTTTATTAGCTAAATGAAAAGCTTTAACAACTGATAAAGAATTTCTTATTCCCGCAAAACTTCCTGGACCTCGATTTACATAAATTTGAGAAACTTTATCTAAATCTAAATTTTTTTTATTTAAAAAATCATTAATTAGAATTGATAATTTTTCATAATTTATTTTGGAATTTTCATGTGTAATGCTGTAATTAATATCATTATTAATGATCATTAAAAAAATTTTATCTTTAGCGGCATCTATAATTAGCTTATTCATTTTACAATTTATTTTTCTAGTTAATTCTAATTCACAAGAGAATAATATCAAATCTTATTCTAGAGACAGTGGTGTTTTATCATTGATGTATCATCGATTTAATGAAAATAAATATCCATCAACAAATATAAGAATGGATATGTTTGATGAGCAAATGAAAATCATTAAAAATCAAGGGTATGAATTTTATGACCCTAACAATTTTTTAAATGAATTTAATAAAGTAAAAAAAAGTAAGAAAATTTTAATTACAATTGATGATGGATTTAAGTCATTTTATAATGAGGCCTGGCCATATCTTAAAAAAAATAAAATTCCATTCATCTTATTTGTATCTACTGAACCTGTAGGTAAAAAAGGGTATATGACTTGGGATGAAATTAAAGAAATTGATGACTCCGATATAGGCTATATAGGACACCATTCACATACACATGAATATTTAATTGATATGACAGAAAAAGAATTCATAAACGATATAGAAACAGCAACTGAAATTTTTAAAAATAAACTAGGGTATGTGCCACCAATATTTTCATATCCTTTTGGTGAATATTCTCTTTTTATGAAAAATTATATATCAAAAAATTTTGAAATTGCTTTTGGACAACACTCTGGAATAATTGATAACAATAAAGATAAATTTGAATTACCAAGATTTCCGATAAATGAAAAGTATGGAGATTTAAAACGATTTAACTCACTAATAAATTATAATCCTCTAGAGTACAAATCTCTTAAACCAGTAGAAAAAAAATTAGAAAATAATGATAATCCACCTAAATTGATTGTGGAATTTTTTGATAATCAAAAAAATATTAAAAATATTAATTGTTATTCAAATGATGGTGGTTCATGGGGCCAACCAAATTTAGTATTCGAAAAAAATATTCTTTATATCAATTTCGAGTCTAAATTTTTACCAAGACGCGGAAGAATAAATTGTTCCTTAAATGATGATGGCAAGTGGCGTTGGTTTGGAACCCAATTTGTTATAATGGAAAATTAAATTAAACTTTCAAGCTCTTTGCTTGAAGGAAGTAACTTAGCATCATCAAAATCTTTTAAATTGTTTTGATTAATAATTTTTTGCAAAACTTCCACATACTGATTTCCTGTTTCAGCATAATTTTTTAAAAATTGAGAAAGAATTAAACTATCTAAAGGTTGATTATTATCTCTTAAATGTGCTCTTGCTAATCTAAAATTTTTATATGATCGATGGGTATTTAAATTTCTTTGATAAGCTCTAACTGAGGCTTGTAATACATTAAATTTCATAACTTTATGACCCTTATTCTCATCAGCCTCTTTAGGTTTTAAGCCCTCACCAGACCAAGTCCATTGCCCAAAAAGTGCATTGCCCTCTTGTGCAAATCTTGATGTTCCCCATCCTGTTTCTTTCGCAGCTTGAGCAAGTGCTAAAGAAACTGGTATTTCATCCATTCTAATTTTAAGTGTTGTTAAATCTTTGGATGTTACTCCATATTGTTTGTATTTTTTTTCAAGCCATTTTTTTTCTAATTTAGTATTATTGCTTTTATTTATAATTTTAAACAAAGTCTTTCGATCTACTCTAATATTATTATTTTCTTTTAAAACTAAGGGTAAAACAATTTGAATAAAGAACTCTTTTCTTTTCTTGGTGCTTTCGATCATTTTGATTTCACCAGGAAGTAAAGTTAATGCAACAGGCTTAACTAACTTTGTTTCCCTTACATCATCTAGTTTATAATCGGTGTCTTGAAATAATTGTTTAATTGTAGATGCATTTAATCTTACTGTGTCTGTTTCAAGATCGTTCAAACTAAAAATATCGATTAACAAATCTTTTTCATTTAATTCTCCTCCATCAGACTCGATACCCTCTTTTTTATTAAGTGTATATGCTAGAATGGCTTTTGAATTATTTTGAAATTCTTTGTCTTCTAAAAGTTGCTTATTAGCAAAATTAATTATTGATGGAATATGATAGAATGAAAAAACAGTCTGTCATCAAAAAACTTAAACATTTTTAAGTTCTTTCTTCTCATTCTAACAAAATAAAATTTTGACTTAAAAAAAATCAATTGGTTTAAAAATTTTAGATTTTTTAATTTAAAATTAAACATTTAAAGAGCCTCAACCTTCTTAACTTCTGGCAGATAGTGACAAAGAAGATTTTGTACACCTTGTTTTAATGTCATAGTTGAACTTGGACAACCTGAACAACTCCCTTGGAGCTGTACTTTAACAATACCATCTTTAAACTCTTTAAATTTAATATCTCCACCATCTTTCGCAACTGCAGGTCTGATTTTTTCATCTAATATTTTAACTATTTTTTTTTCTATATCTTTTAAATTTTCATTATTTTCAATTAAGGTATTTTCAACAACACACTCTTTTCCGCTAGAGCAAAAATCATTGATTAAAGAAATTACTATATGTTTAATTTCATCCCATGATGTGTCATCATATTTATTTATTGAGATAAAATCTTTACCTAGAAAAATACCTTCAACACCATTTATAGATAACAAGTTTTTAACTAGCTCGTTATTAGTTCGATCATTTTGTGTAATTTCAAATGACCCTTTATTTGAAACAATCTTACCAGGTAAGAATTTTAAAGAATTTGGATTCGGTGTTATTTTAGTCTGAACAAACATAATTTATATATAATCAATAATTGTAAAAATTAAACTTGTTAATAAAAAAATTCTAAAAACCAACAAGTTCTTGGATTTTTTTTACCTTATCTGAGGCTATTTTATCTGCTTTTTTTGATCCCTCTAATAATATTTTATCTAAATATTTTTTATCACTTAATAACTTTTTTATTTCTGATGATATTGGACTAATTTTATCAACCATAGCTTGTGATAAATTTTCTTTAAATTCCGAAAAATTTTTTCCAGAAAATTTATTTATTGTATCTTCTAAACTTACATCCATTAAACTAGAATAAATACCCATCAAATTCTTTGCTTCGGGTCTTTTTTCTAAATCTGCACTAGCAGATGGTAATGGCAAAGTATCAGTTTTTGCTTTTTTGATTTTATTTATTATTTGGTCTTTATCATCTGTTAAATTTATCCTGCTCAGATCTGATAATTCAGATTTACTCATTTTTTTTGTACCATCTCTCAAGCTCATAATTCTTGAAAACTCTTTTTGAATTAATGGCTCAGGAATTTTAAAAAAACTGTCAGCATTAAAATCATTATTAAACTTTTGAGCTATATCTCGGCAAAGTTCTAAATGTTGCTTTTGATCATCCCCAACAGGTACATGGGTTGTGTCATATAACAAAATATCTGCAGCCATTAAAACAGGATAAGAATAAAGACCGATACTTGCTTTTTCTTTATCTTTTCCAGCTTTCTCCTTAAATTGGGTCATTCTATTTAGCCATCCCATTCTAGCAACACAACTTAATATCCAGGCCGTTTCTGAATGAGCACTCACTCTTGATTGATTAAAGATAATACTTTTTTCAGGATCAATGCCACTAGCAATAAAAGTTGCTACAGTTTCATAAATATTATCTTTTAATTTTTTTGGATCTTGAGCAACTGTAATAGCATGAAGATCAACAACACAGAACACACACTCATTTTGATCTTCATTGTTAAGTTTTACAAAATTTTTGATTGCTCCCAAATAATTTCCAAGATGAAGGTTTCCAGTAGGTTGAACACCTGAAAAAATTTTTTTTCCCATAGTTAATACTTTAGTTTAATATCACCATATTTGAAAGCTTTGATAAATAATGAAAAACTCAAATAAAATATAAGACTTAAAAAAGCTGAAAGTATCAAATAAAAAGATTTAAAATTATATTCATAAAGCAATTTATTTTCAAAAAACAAAATTAAGTAATTAAAAAATATTCCCATTATTATAGATGCCAGAAATATCTTTATTAATTTGGCGAAAAATAATTCATTAAAATTAAATAAATCTTTATTTTTTAAGTAAACAAATAATATTATTGCATTAAACCATGATGAAATTGTCGTAGCTATAGGAATGATTATAAAACCAATTTCTCTAAAAAAATAAATACTTATTAATATATTTAGAATTACTGAAAATAATGAAATATAAAATGGTGTTTTGGTATCCTGGTTTGCGAAAAAAAAAGTCGAAAATACTTTAATTAAGGCAAAAGCAGGTAATCCTAATCCAAAATAGTAAAGTGCATTTGCCGAGTTAGATACTGACAGCTCATCAAAAGAACCATAGCCAAATAATGCTGAAATAATTTGCTCTGATCCTACAATTAAAGCAACTGCAGCTGGTAGACTTAAAAACATACTAAGCTCAAGCGCTTTATTTTGTAGTAAAAGAATTTTATTTTTCTTTTTTAAAAAAACATGTTTTGAAAGTTGTGGCAGAACAACCACGCCTATTGCAATTCCTGCGATTGCAAGGTTTATTTGATAAATCCTATCAGCATAATATAGATAAGATACGGCACTAGCTTGGAAAGATGCAATTATAGTACCTACAAGAATATTAATTTGTGTTACACCAGATGAAAAAATACTGGGTAAAAGTTTTTTAAAAAAAAATTTAACCTTATTATTAATTTTGAAATTAAACTTAAGATTTATAGAATAAAATTTTTTCGCAAATTGATATAAAAAAACAAGTTGTAATAATCCTGCAATAGAAACTCCATATGATAAATAATAAACTAGTTCGTCGTTAAGAAATTTTCCAAAAAATAAAATTCCAATCAATACTATATTAAGGATTATTGGAGCTGCAGAGGCCGCAGCAAACTTATTGTGAGAATTTAGAATTGCAGCAAAAAAAGAAGATAGACTCACAAACATTAAAAATGGCATAGTTATCCTTGTAAGATTGACAGCTAGCTGAATTTTTTCTGAATTATCAACAAAACCTGGCGCTATTAAACTTACAAAAACTGGCATGAAAATTTGTATAATTAAAACTAAAAACAATAGTCCTAAAAATAATAAATTGAAAATTTCGTTAGCAAATTTTTGTGATCCAGTTTTTATCTACTGATAATAGTATAAAAACCAAAAGTCCCTGTTGACTTAACTAAATTCATAAATCATATTAGTCTTAATTTTACCCCATTTGTACACCTAATTAGCATAAATGAAAAAAACAAAAATTGATCATTACACAGATAAAGAAGCTTTAGATTTTCACAAAGATAAAAAGCCAGGCAAGATTGAAATATCTTCCTCAAAAAATATGACGACAAAAAGAGATCTGGCTTTAGCATACTCGCCTGGTGTAGCTGCTCCTGTAAGAGCAATCAGTGATAATCCTGAGGCTGCGTTTGATTATACAAGTAAAGGAAACCTTGTTGCAGTAATTAGTAATGGCTCAGCAATTTTAGGTATGGGAAATTTAGGTGCGTTAGCATCTAAACCGGTGATGGAAGGAAAGGCTGTTTTATTTAAAAGATTTGCTGATATTGACTCTATTGATTTAGAGATAGACTCCGAAAATCCAGATGAAATCATAAATAGTATAAAAAATTTTGCTCCAAGTTTTGGAGGTATTAATCTTGAGGATATTGCTGCTCCTGATTGTTTTATTATTGAAGAAAAGCTAAAAGAAATACTTGATATACCTGTATTTCATGATGATCAGCATGGAACTGCGATTATCACAACTGCAGCACTTATTAATGCTTTGGACATTAGTAAAAAAAAAATTGATAGAGTTAAAATAGTTGTCAATGGTGCCGGAGCTTCGGCTATGGCTTGCGCTAATTTATTTAAAAAGACTGGTGTACCCCAAAAAAATATTACAATGGTAGACAGAACAGGGGTCATTTACAGAGGTCGAGATAATTTGAACCAATGGAAATCAAGTCATGCAATTGAAACAAAAGATAGAACTCTAGATGATGCTATTACTAATGCAGATGTTTTTTTAGGCTTATCTGCGAAAGGAGCGTTAACTAAAGACATGGTTAAAAAAATGGCAAAAAATCCAATTATATTTGCATGTGCTAACCCTGACCCAGAAATTACACCTGAAGAAATTGAAGAGGTTAGAGATGATGCAATTATAGCGACTGGAAGGTCAGATTATCCTAATCAAGTAAACAATTTAATAGGGTTTCCATATATTTTTAGAGGTGCATTAGATGTACGATCAAAAACAATTAATGAAGAGATGAAAATTGCAGCTGCACATGCGATAGCAAAATTAGCTAAAGAAGATGTGCCGGATGAAGTCATTGCAGCAATGGGAGGTGAGAGGCCTCACTATGGAAAAGATTACATAATTCCATCAACATTCGATCCAAGATTAATTAGTGTTATACCGGCTGCAGTTGCAAAAGCTGCTATTGATACTGGAGTTGCAAGAAAAAAAATTGATAATTTTGAAATCTATAAGGACCAACTTAAACAAAGATTAGATCCAACTGTAACAATTATGCAAGGTGTAAATAGCTATATAAAGAAAAAACAAAAAAAAGTTGTTTTTGCTGATGGTGAGGATGAAAATACACTTAAGGCTGCGATAGCTTTTAAAAACTCTGACTTAGGAATACCCATCTTAGTTGGAAAAGAGGAGCTGATTAAAAATCAAATAAAAAAAATTGGTTATAATGAAAATTTTGATATTGAAATTGTAAACTCAAAAGACACAGCCAAAAGAGAAAAATATGTAAAATATTTATTTAAAAAACTTCAAAGAGAAAAGGGAATGTTAGAATGGGATTGTGATAGACTTGTAAGAAACGATAGAGTTATTTGGGCTTCATGCATGGTTGCGTGTCAGGATGCAGATGCGATGATAACTGGGAACACAAGGAGATACTCATCTTCACTAGAAAAAATTATTAAAGTTGTTGATCCAAGACCTGGGGAAATTATGTTCGGGTTAAACCTGGTTGTAAATAGAGGTAAAACAATCTTTATCTGCGATACATCGGTCATAGAGTATCCAGACGCAAAACAATTAGCTGAAATGGCAAAATCAGCAGCGAGGGTTGCAAAATTATTTGGTTTTGATCCAAAAGTTGCTTTTTTATCTCACTCTACTTTTGGGGAGCCAGCTACAGATAGAACAAAAAGACTAAGTGATGCTGTTGAAATTTTAAAAAATGATAAAGTTGATTTTAAATTTGATGGTGAGATGCAACCAGATGTTGCTTTAGAAGAGATGTACAAAGAACTTTATCCATTTTCAGAAATAGTTGGTAACTCAAATGTTTTAATTATGCCCAGCCAACATAGTGCAGCTATTTCCTATAAAATGATTAAGTCAATGAGTAGAGCAAAGGTAATTGGACCTTTATTAATTGGTTTGGGTTTACCTATTGAAATAGCACCTTTGAGATCTTCAACTTCAGATATTTTAAATTTAGCCTCTATTGCAGCTTACTCAGCTGATGTAATTGATTATAAAAAAAATTAGTTAGTTTTAATTCTTAAATTATCTACTAGTAAAATACTAGCAATCACATCTTCGACATCTAAAATCTCTTTTGCCTCTGTAATAACCAGATCCTTTTCATCTTTAGTTTGTGAAATTCCATAAATATAGATTTTCTTTTTATAAGTATCTATTTGGTAATTTGTTGCCTTAATTTCTTTGTTCAAAATTAATGCAGTCCTTAATTGCGAAGTGATTAATAGATCCTTGGCAGATTGTTTAAAGTTAAAAGCCTCTTTTATTTTAATATCGTTTCTCACAGATCTTACACCATTTGTCTCCCAGGCAATTTTTGTTAATTTCAATTTTTCCTCTGGCTCATCAA
>LUMC01000378.1_pt1 | contig 10858 bp, 8 predicted proteins | sample 729671 | NCBI WGS metagenome assembly LUMC01 (sample SAMN03860273, study PRJNA289734) | marine metagenome | biome: seawater column; feature: ocean; material: water; isolation source: Red Sea water column Station 91 - depth 10m | place: Saudi Arabia: Red Sea | collected 2011-10-15 | depth 10 m | reverse complement strand
GAAGTTATATCAAACTCATTAATTTTTTCACTAAACTGGTCAATAGTTATTTTATTATTTGTTAATTCTGTTTTAAGTTCATTAAAGGTTTGCAAAGACAAATCTTTTGCAATCAAATTAAAACTAAAAAATAATATAATAATAAAAATTTGATAGATTTTAAAATACATAAGTAATTATCAATAGTAACACATATAAACTTAATTTTATTTATGAAATTAAATTTTATACTTTTATTTTCCCAGTAATAGTTTTTCCAGGTTCTGCTACTAAGCCGCTTTGATCAATTACTACAGGACCAGATGCTGGATCTGTAACACCTAATTCTTGACTAAACTCTATTAACATATTTCTTATTGTATCAAGAAAAGCTATCATATGAGGTCTAGCATTTTCCAAAGCAGCCTCGTTTGCCCATTCAATTATACTGCAATAAGAATACTCATCTGTTTTAATTAATTTCCTAAAAATTAAACCCTCTGGTAAATTATATTTTTGCATCGCTTCATTAAAATTATTTTCTTCTTCTGGTTTAACTTTAAACTTAACTACACTTATGAATTTAGACATACAAAATTTTCCATAATTTATAACGTTTTATTAATTGTACTTTATATAAACCCATTTTGGGTTTATTATTAGAATTATATTATGAGAATTGACTCAAACCAAGAATTTTCAAACGTAGGTTATGCGTTTTTAATGTTTTTAACTGATTATTACAAAAGAGTGGGTAAATTAAAACTAACTTTTGATGAAATGATGGTTCTAAATACTGTAGCAGCTCAATTAGGCTATAACTTAAAATTTTCTGAGTCACTTTCGATTAAAGATTTGTCAAATCTAAAAGATGAAAAAATTACAAAAATTTTTAAACGATCCAAATTATCAATTTTAAGTATTGCTAATATATTAGAACAACCAAAAGAAAGTGTGAGACGTAGAGTGAATAGATTAATTTCATTAAATCTACTTGTTAAAGATAATACTGGGGGAATTATGCTTACTGAAAAATATTCAGAAATACTTAGGAGTTTTTCAGTGCATACACTTAAACAATTATCTTTTTTAATTCAAGATATGGATAGCATAGGTTTCTTACAAGATCTTTTAAAAGATATGAACAAAAAAAGTTCAGCTATTTCAGGTATAGGAAATAAAAATTAAAATATTCTGATGAAAAAATTATTATCATTTTCATTATATGATGTTGGAAACTCAGTATTTCCAATGATTGTCATCGCGGCCTTAACATCAAGTTATTTTGTGAACAATGTGGTTGATGATCCTCAATATGGTACAGCTCTATGGCAATTCACAATTGGTATTACAGGTATAATAGTTGCTATTATAATGCCATACCTCGGAAAAATTGCAGATAGTAGAGAAAATGGAAAAGTATTTTTTTTAAGATTATTTTCAATATTTTGTATTATTGCAATTGGTTGTTTTTTTCTAATTAAACCTACATCAAGTTATACTTACTATGCCTTATTAGTTTTATTTATTAGTGGAATTACTTACGAGATTTCTAATAGTTTTTATAATGCTACTCTAAAAAACTGCTATCCTAGTAATCTTACTCTAGGTTCAGGAGTTGGTTTTGGCTCTGGTTTTATTGGTGGAGTTATAATTTTTTTCTTACTCTTACAATTTTTTATTTTACCTGAAAAAAGTTTTTTCAATTTGAATAAAGAAAATTTTGATCATATTCGTTTTGTGCATATAGTATTAGCTTTCTGGTTTTTACTTTTTGCTATGCCATTATTGTTTTTGTCTAACCTTAATAATGTAGCTGAAAAATATACACATAAAACCTTTTTTGAAATTAAATCTTTAATTTGGAAAGATAAATTAACAAACACTGGGCGTTTTTTATTAGCAAGACTTTTTTATATTGATGGTTTAGTCATTATTACTACTACGATTGGCATTTTTGGAACTTCTGTAATGGGCTTATCTTTACAACAAATATTAATTCTTGGACTACAAGCTAACATCAGTGGTGCAATAGGTTGTTACTTATTTGGATACTTAATTAAAAATGACAAATTAACAATAATTTTCACTTTAACTGTTGTAATTTTTTTAATCTTATTAATTTCCATAAACACAAATCAATCAATGTTTATATTATATGTGATAATAGCTACTTTTTTTACAGGTCCACTTCAAAGCTCGAGCAGAGTTGTTATGGCTAATTTAACTGATAATAACAGACAAGGTTTTAGTTTTGGAATATTTACTCTATCTGGGAAAATTACAGCTTTTTTAGGTCCAATTTTAGCTTCTGCTTTAACATTTTTAATATCTCAGCGAGTTGGTTTTGGTTTTTCAATAGTGTTATTAAGTTTAGGATTATTTCTAATGATTGGGGTTAGTTATAGTAATGTAAAATCAAAAACTTAATTCTCTAATTAAGACGGCATAAACATATTTATAAATCCGTTCTGCAAAACTAGTTGGATAAATTGCTATATTCACTGAGCCTAACATTTTCTGATCTACTTTTGTTATATCCTCTACTAAGTTCATAATTACTAGGTAATAGGCTTGTTCAGATATTATGTCTGAACTAGAATTTTCTCTTGCAGCAATAGGCCCACTATACAATGATGTGACGATTGGAAAGAGATTAAAATTATTTACTGGTGATTTACTTATAGATTTAATTAATAATGGAATTTTAGGACTATCTATATGTGAACTAATAAAAAATAAATCTTTTGTGCGATCTATTTTTGCAATATTTTTTTCAGAAATAAAAGCAAAGATTGTTTGTGTATCTTTATCAACGAGAGATAGCAAAGGATCTTCTTGATTAACCCATTGATCTTTCTTAAACTTTTGTAAAAAAGTAATTTCAGCATTAAAAGGAGCTCTGATATTTAAGGATGATTCTATTTTATTATAATTTAAGATTTCAGTTTCTAGTTTATTTTTTTTACTTCTAAGTGATAATAATTGCTCTCTATTTATTTTACTTTGTAATGCATTATTAATTTGTAACTCAGCTAATTCAAGCTTTCCAATTGTTTGATTAATTTTATAATTTAGTGATGGTGAAGTAAGTTCAATTAGAAGTTGATTTTTTTGAACCTTTTCACCCTCTTCAATGTGCACTCTTTTTATTTGTGCTTCTTCAGGAGCATATATAGATATAAAATTTTCTGATTGGAGAATAGCTGGAATTTTTTGATAATTTTTCCAAGGATAAAATAATAGGAAAAATAAAACTGAAATAAATAATATTGTTCTAATAAAATTAAAAGAGAGTCCAATATCGCTGCGCATTTTCCACCATAAAGCCATTTCTCTATAAATAGGTAGACAAATAAACCAGATTATTTCTACAACAAATAAAATAATTCCTAATACTTTAAATGTGTAATGGTAGACTAATATAGCGATCCCAATAAATAAAAAGAAACGGTATATCCATGTTGACCAAGCATAAAAAATTAAAAAGTTTATTTTATTAGCATTCATTTTCTCTGGTTGTTCGTGATTAAGACCAAAAATAATTTGTCTTAATTTCCATTTAGCAAGTGAGAAAGCACGTGGTTGTAAATTTTCTACTCTTAAAAAATCTGCTAAAACATAATATCCATCAAACCTCATAAAGGGGCTTATGTTTATCAATAAAGAAGAAACCCAGCTTGTAGTAGCAATAAAAAATGCTATACTTTTTAATGTGCCTGGCTCTAAAATAGACCAAAAAAAAGTTGCCAATAACGCAAGGTGTAATTCTGTTGAAATACCTGCAAAATTAATACGTAATCTGTTACTATAATCTCTCAGTCTCCAAGCATTGGTGTTATCCGTATATAAAAAAGGAAAAAAGACAAGAAATGCAATGCCCATAGAGTTGACATTGCATCCATAGTTCTTAGCAACATATGCATGACCAAATTCATGAATTGCTTTTACTAATACAAGTGAAAATGCATAAAATATAAATCCATTCCAATTAAAAAAGTAAAGAAAAGTATTTATAAATTGATCCCAATTTTGAATTACAAAATAAATACCCATTAAACCTAAAACATAAACAATATAACGAACTAATTTTGAACCAATTATTTTCGCAAACATTAAAGTGCTATCTAAAAAAGTATCTGGTTTTAATAGAGGGATTTTAAAGAATAAGTAATTATGAATTATTGATAAAATGAAATGTTTTTTCTGATTTTTATATTTTTCAATTAAGAATTTTGTATCTTCAGAATTATGATGGGATATAAGATCATTTACTTTTAAAAAAGAAATAAAATCGTTCAATTCTTCTTCTTTTAAATTAACTCCTTTTTGTTCAACATTTTTTATAAAAGTTTTAGTATCTACATCGGCATTCCAATAATTGAGTAATCGGAATGCATTTAATCCTATTGTAAAATATTTATTTGTTAAAGTATCAAATAGTAACCAAGTAGGAGAGCCATCTTCCAATGGCGTGCCCTCAAATAATTGTAAATCTTCTCTAATAGATGGTGTTAACATTTATAGACCAAATGTTTGTCGAAGGAAAATAATTGGTTTTCGAAAAAGATAAAAATAGAGTCTAACTTGATCACCATAAATTTTTGCTGAACCTCTTAATCCAATTCTTGGATATATATTATCTGCAATAAGCTTAGCTGTAACACGGTAAGCTAATATATTTTGTGATGTCATTTCTGGTTCGTAAGAAAATTTAATTACTCTTGCCTCTAAAACATTAAGTGGGTCTGAATCTAAATAGATATTCACTCTTGCATCTCTTTTAATGGTAATAGAATCTTTTACAGGAACCATAATCTCTACTAAAATTTTATTTGGATCGGCTATCGTCATTATTGTTTCTCCAATTTGAAAAGGCTTACCAATAATGAGAGATTTATCTTATAAAATAGCTATACCATTAGCAGGTGAAACAACCAAAGTTTTATCAAGTAAAATTTTTTGATAAAGAGTTTTTTCTTTTGCTAATTTAATTTGCCCCTGTAGTCTTGCGAGCAACGCTTTATCTTCCGAACTATTAAAAGAAGACTGTTGAGCCTGTAACAATTCAGTCTCAATTATTCTTAATTCTTGAATTGACAATTCATAATCATTTTGTAACTGTGTTTTTTCAAGTTGTATAATTGGTTGATTAATTTCAATTACATCATTATTTTCAATCAAAACTTTTTGGGCTACAGCGTTTAAAGGTGAGTTAATATAATTTGGTTCTCTAGGGATTATTTCCATTTTTCCAATTGTTGATAATTCAACAGGTATAAACATACTTGAAATTAGAGCAAAAAATATAACGGTTTGTAAAAATGAATTACGCAAAAATTTAAAGCTAATAAAACTATTATTTTTTGAAAGAGAGCTAAAAGCGTGTCCTATTGTCGAACTTAGATGTTTTATAAATTCTATTTCTTCATCATTCCATTTGTTTTCACGACATAGTAATATTGCTGCTTCAGGTCCTTTTTGAACTGAGAAACATGGGACCCATAAAAAATTTGAAGGCAACGGTTTTTCTCCTTTTGCTGGTGATAGGGTTTTTGAGTCAGATGTAAAATTGTGCACTTCATAAGAAGTGTCACTTATTTTTTTTCTCATTAATTTTTGAATTAAAGAAACTGTTGGAGATGTTCTTTCAACAATGGTAACATCAGATACAGTCTCTATTTTGAATTTATTTTTGCCTTTCCATTCTCCAAAAAAAGCAAATACATATGGACTAATTGTTCTTAATTCATTTGTTATGATGTAACGAAGCTCAACCATATTCTTGGCTTCACGTAATTTTTTTTCGAATGAAAAAATACGAGAAAGACGAGTTAACTTGTCTTCACTCAAAATAAAACTCGACCACTCATTCCAGCAAGAAGAGCAGGACTAGCATCGGTAATTGTGCCTTTTAACTGTATTGTTTGACTTACCGGATCAACGTTTGCACCTATACCGCTTACGGTAGGCTATCAATAATTCTGCTTTTGCTTTTTCATATTCTGATTTAGAAAGTTCAAGATCATATTTTCCTATTGTACGCATTTGCAACATTTGTTCGTCACTTTCCATTTTAATTAAAGCACTATTAGCATTTGCACTGACAACATCTTTTTGCGCTTCATATAAGCTACAATCAAATTGAATTAAGAGATCGCCTTTTTTAAAACGTTGCATTTCTTTAACAGGAATATTGTCAATTTTTGCTGCCAATTCACTCGATAAAACTGCTTGTTGAGATGCTACAACTAGTGCTCGTGATTCTTTCTCTTCAGCAAAAGCATTTTTAGTGAAGAAAGATAATATTAAAATAAAACTAGCTAGCAATTTTAACAATTTTATCTCCATAATTTTCATAATCATTGTATTTAACATGAATTTGGTCCTGTAGAGAAGCAAACTTTTCTAATTCCGTATCTATTACAGTTTTACTTGGTAATTTTGATTGATCATTAGAGGATAAATCTAGATCTACCTCTAATGTTCTTAAAGTACCATCTTCATCTTCAGCAATAATTTGTAACTTAATATTATCCAAATCTTTTGGAGGTGTTGCTTCTATTTCACCAGTTTCAGCATTAATTTTTAACCAGTTTGGTATTTGATTACCTAAAGCTAATCCTTGTTCAGGTATATTTAATGAATATTTTACAACTTGATTTCTCTTATCATCAGCTATTTTAACTGTAATCTTATCTAAATTTTTATCAATGGATGCTAATTTTAAAGCAGATAAAGTAGAATTATTATCAGAATTATTCTCAATATCTACGATTTCACTATTATTAAGATTTGCTGTTCTATTTAAATCAATTTGGTTTTTATTAAGAGCATTTAACTGCATCTTGCCATTACTATCAATAAATACCTCTGATTTTAAAGTTGCACTTCTATCAATAAAGCTTTCTAAACTTCTTTTTAAACTTTTATCTGGTTTTATTGATGACTGATCGAGTGTAACGTTAATTTCTCTCGTTGTATTATCTTTATCAATTGCAATGATTTTTATGTCAATTGAATAAATGTTTTCAGGAAATTGAACTATCGTTTGACCAGTTTTTGGATCTATTTTTACCCAATCAGGAACAGCTGCACCATTCTCCATCGTCGCTGTATATTGTTTTACATTAAGTCTATAATCATCACCAATTGCAAAACCTAAAACAGTACCTTCATTAAGAAAACTTTTATTCATCGGTGTAGGATCATCTGAATTATTACTACTTAAATCTTGAACAGCAACATCAACAACACGCATACCACCATTAAAGGTATACTCTTTAATGATTGACTCTAATGAATTTCCAACATCAAGATTTTCAGTAACTAATTTAACAGGTTCAACTCTTTCATTGAAAACAACTGTTTTGTTTGCAACTTTTTTCTCAATTGTTTTTTTATTTATTTTAAGAGGTTTTGGATTTTCTCCTTCTCCTGGCGCACGCTTACTTACTTCTATAGTAAATGTTTGTTGAGTAGATAGATTTCCTCCATCTGTAGCTGTAACAGTAAATGTATATGTGCCTTGAGTAAGCATGCCTGAAACTTTTCCGTTAGAATTAATACTAACTCCACTTGGTAATCCACTTACTGAATACGTAAGTTGACCATATGTAGTTGAGCTTGGATCTGGATCACTAAAGAAAATTTTTGTTTGTATGTTTATTTGTTGATTTTCTGTTGCAAATATTGTTGTGGGTGTCGTTGATGTTGGCGCATCATTAATCCCTGTAACTGTAATTTGTATTTCAGCTTTGTCTGTGCTTGTTCCATCAGTAATTGTATACGTAAAATAGTCTACAGCTGTTTGTGTAGGGTCTAAAGCTTTTGCAGCATCTTGATCAGCTGTATATGTATAGGTACCATCAGAATTTAATGTAAGGGTACCATAAGTTCCAACTAATGCTGAACCTACAGTGCCACTTGTCCCACTCCCAGCTTCTGTTCCAGTACGAATAGCGCTTACGGATGCTTCACCAACAGAAAGTGCAGGACTGCCATTATCTGTATCGTTAGATAGTGTACCAGCACTTGTTACACCTTTAGTAAGAGTACTTTCTGCATCAACAGCTCCTGTATCTGTTACACCGACAACTTCATTATCGCTTCCATTTACTGTAATTGTTAATGTTGCTGTATCTGTTCCACCATTTCCATCAGAAATTGTATATGTAAAGACATCTGTTTCACTCGAACCATCAGCAATGCTATCAGCGGCATCTTGATCAGCTGTATACGTATAAGATCCATCAGCTCCAATCGTAAGAGTACCATATGTTCCTACAATACTTGTGCCATCACTGTAGGTAGTACTGGTTGAAACTGTACTACTATTACCATTAGTATGGGAAATATTTGTAACTACTAGACTTGCGCTAGCATCTGGATCAGTATCATCATTAAGAACATCATCTTGGGTACCTTGTTTCGTAACAGTCTCATCTTCATTGACACTGTCTGTGTCATTCACAGCAGTAGGTCACTCATTGTCACCAATGACTGTGATAGTTATAACAGCTATGTCAGTAGCAGTGCCATCACTGACTGTATAATTAAAAGTGTCTGTTACAGTGTCATTAACATCAAGAGCATCAGCTGCAGATTGATATGCTTGACCTATCGTGCCTGCTGTACCTGATCCTTCTGTTGATCCTACACGAACAGCAGTAACTGTTAAAGAGGCTGAGTCGTCTGCATCACTATCTGTATGTGAGCTAGAACTTGTATTAATTACATCGCCTGAATGCTCTCCAGTAGAATCGTATGAGCCGGAAACATTAGCATTTGCACTATTTGCAACAGTTAATGTACCATCCTCTAAAATGAAACCAACATCGTTTTGAGCTACAGGGTCATCATTAATACCTGTTACAGTTATAGTAATGGTTGCAGTTGTTGTATTCGCTCCATCAGAAACTGTGTAAGTGAAAACATCTGTTGCAGTATCATTTAAATCCAAATCATCTGCAGCAGATTGATCCGCAGTGTAAGTATACGAACCGTCAGCACCAATAGTTAATGTACCGTAAGTACCTGTTACTGTTGTGCCTCCACTAGCGTAAGTACTACTCTCAGATACTGTAGAAGTAGAACCTCCACTAGGTGCAATTGCTGTAACTGATAAAGAGTCTGAGTCATCAGCATCGGTATCATCATAAAGGGCGTCATCTCCTGAGCCTAGTACTGTTAATGTTGCATCTTCATCTACTGCTCCTGTATCATTAACGGCGACAGGAGTATCATTGACACCTATAACTGTAATCGTAATGACTGCTATGTCTGTTACATCACCATCACTAACAGTATAGTTAAAGTAATCATAAACAATATCACCTGCATCCAAATCATCAGCTGCAGATTGATTAGCAACATAAGTATATGAACCATTCGCATTAAGAGTGAGTTGACCATAAGTACCTGTTAGAGCAGATCCGACAGTTCCAGCTGTACCCGAGCCTTCAGAACTACCCACTCTTACTGCAGATACAGTTAGTGTTTCCACATCAACATCAGTGTCGTAAGAGCTTGTATTACTTGTATTAATAACGTCACCGGAATGTTCAGCGTCAACATTAATTAAACTAAATGGTGAAGTTAATGTATATTCAAAAATAGATCTGTTTGTTGTTCCAAGAACAAATAATTTAGTGCCATCATGATTAAAACTAATTGCTTTTGGAGCAGAATCTTGGGAGCTAACATCTAATGCTCCTACAAACGAGGCAGTTGACACATCAAATCCTAATGTTAAGTCATACTCATTAATGTCATTTCCTTGATTACCTACAACATACATTTTTGTTCCATCACTATTAAAGGTTAGTCCGTTAGGAGCTGTATCTTGAGAAGAAACATCAAAACTATCGACAAATGAGGCTGTTGATACATCGAAACCTGTTGAAAGAGTGCAACAAACATCTTAGTTCCATCTTTACTAAAAGCTAATCCAGTTGGAGAGTCTTCTTGTGAGCTAATATCAAAACTGTCGACAAACGTTGAGGTGGATACATCAAAAGCGGTTGATAATGTATATTCATTTACATCATCACCTAATACACCTACTACAAACATTTTCGTGCCATCAGCATTGAAGGCAATATCACGAGGACCCTCTTCTTGAGAGCTAATATCAAAACTATCAACAAAAGAAGCAGTGGATACATCAAATCCTGTCGATAATGTATACTCGTTTACATCATCACCGTTATTACCAGTTAAAAACATTTTTGTTCCGTCGTTGCTAAATGTAAATCCTTGAGGATTGAACTCTTGAGAGCTTATGTCAAAAGCATCAACATATGTGGTAGCAGTTACAGCATTTGCATTATCTCCATCACTAACTGTTAAAGTTGCATCTTCTTCAACGGTACCCGTATCATTTCTCGCAACAGGGGCGTCATTAGAACCGTTAACCGTAATAGTTATCGTTGCTGTGTCTGTTGATGTGCCGTCAGAAACTGTATAAGTAAAAACATCGGTTGCTGACTCTGAGTCATCAAGAGCGTCAGCAGCATCTTGATTGGCTGTATAAGTATAAGAACCATCAGCACCAATCGTTAGTGTACCATAAGTTCCAGTGACTGTCGTACCATTACTATCATAAGTACTACTGGAAGTGACTGATGATGAGGATCCACCGCTTGGTTGTATTGCTGTCACAGTTAAGCTGGAACTATCGTCTGCATCAGTATCGTCAGCAAGAACATCATCTTGTGATCCTGTTTTGGTAACTGTGGCACCTTCACTAACAGTATCAGTATCGTTGACTGCTGCAGGGTCATCATTAATACCTAAAACAGAAATTGTGATATTGGCAGTAGTCGTAGCTGTTCCATCAGAAAGAGTATAAATAAAAACATCATCAGCACTGTCACCA
>LUMC01000110.1_pt2 | contig 10896 bp, 17 predicted proteins | sample 729671 | NCBI WGS metagenome assembly LUMC01 (sample SAMN03860273, study PRJNA289734) | marine metagenome | biome: seawater column; feature: ocean; material: water; isolation source: Red Sea water column Station 91 - depth 10m | place: Saudi Arabia: Red Sea | collected 2011-10-15 | depth 10 m | reverse complement strand
TAAAAATACATATCAACAACCTATAAAATTCGAAGTAGTAGACTTTGGTAAAGACTTAGAAATAAAAGAAAGTATTGACATGGAAAATATGGCTGAAGTAATTTTTTTAACAAAATACTTAGGTGATTACAATATCAATAAGTTCGGAGATTACATAGTCTTAGAAAACCAAGGATACGTTTTAAAGTTAAAAAGGATCTAAATGAGTTACTGTCAAAATTGTGGGAATGAATCACATTGTGGAGCATCACTATACAAAGATATGACAGATGGAGATAACAACACAATAAATATAGAAGTGTGCAAACAATGTCGATGCGAAGTTTGCCAAAAAAAGGACACGGATAATGGCTAAAGAACATTTTAAATTTGATTTTGAAGAATGGATGGCTGAAGAGCTAATTCATCGTGATGACTGGAAAGATTGGTACGAAGCAATGCTTGAAATACTGCCATTGTGGGAAGTAAACACTATTGAGAGAGTAGCGATGTTTATTGCACAGTGTGGACATGAATCCGGCGGCTTTAGAGTAATGAGTGAAAATTTAAACTATAGCGCCAAAGCACTCAACACAATTTTTCCTAAATATTTTAGAAGGGCAGGAAGAGATGCTAATCAATACCATAGACAACCAGAAAAGATTGCTAATGTCATTTATGCGAACCGCATGGATAACGGTGATACCGATAGTGGCGACGGCTGGCGTTTCAGAGGCGGCGGCATATTACAGCTCACTGGTAGATACAACTACACACAGTTCGGAAAAGCAATGGAAATGTCACCAGAGGAGGCAGTAGATTATGTTCGGACTAAAAAAGGTGCATTGGATAGTGCTTGTTGGTTTTGGGATACAAACAATATTAATAAGTGGTGTGATGCTATGGATGTTGTAGGTGCAACAAAACGTATTAATGGTGGCACAATAGGATTAGATGATCGTAAGAAACATTACCTTCATGCAATAGATGTGCTAGGTGGGGATTACGAAGAACCTGAAGTAGATTACAATCAAACTATTAGAAAAGGTTCTAGAGGACCACTTGTAGCAGAAGTACAAGAAAAATTAAACATAAGTCCAGCAGATGGCATCTTTGGGCCAGGTACAGAGAAAATTGTCAAAAATTGGCAAAGCACAAATATGTTAGTTGCCGATGGTATCGTAGGACCTAAAACTTTAAAAAAGTTACTGGGATAAATAATCTTATGTTTAGTGGTTTAAAGATTGCTGTAGTATTAATTATTCTTGGAATTGCCGGCGGTGGACTTTTCTATGTAAAACAACTACAATCAAATTTAAAAATAGCACAATTAAATAATGCCAAACTTACATCAGCAGTAGAAACTAGCGAGAAAAGTATAGCATTACTTAAAGAAGATGTTGTAAGGTTAAACAACTTATCAGATCAACTATCAAAAGATTTACAAAAAGCAGAACAATATGGTGATAATTTACGTAATAGGTTACGTGAATTGGATCTAGTACAAGATGCTATACGAGATAGCAAAAATTTAGAAGGAAGGATGAATGGTGCCACAGCTAAATTATGGCGTGAGCTTGAAGCCGCTACTGGCGGCGATGGTAGTACTCCTCTTCCTAACTGGGTGCTCGACGTTCCGGGAGCCGGAAATAAAAGTAGTAACTCAGATAGAGAAGACAACAGTACCGATAGTAGCTCGTCCAAAACCAATTGATCTAGTAGATACTAGAGTATATGTAGTAACGAAAAACAACTACGAATCCTTTGTGAAAGAATTTACAGAAGAGCATGGTGAATTAGCCTATGTTGTATTATCAATGAAAGACTACGAAAACCTTGCAATTAATATAGCAGACCTAAGACGCTACATTGAACAGCAAACGGAAATAATTGTTTATTATGAAAACGCTGTTAAGCCTAATCCTGCTGACGATACTTCTAAGTAGTTGCCAGCGATTAGACTGTAATGTAAAGCCTCACCCTGACTTAGAGTCTATTAAAAAGCAGTCAATACTGACCGAACTTTCCTGTTCATTTTAAAATAAATACAATGTATGGAACATGTATGGGAAATGATAGAAAGAATGGCCTCTGATAGGCTATGGATTTACACAGCACTTGCTGGATCTCTATTTGGATTAGCATTCTCTACATATTTCAAATCTACAAGGATAGGTCTTTGGTTGTATGCTAAATTTGATCTTATTGTAGATTATCTTGTAGAACGTTGGGGGTGGACTTGGTTACAACAACCTAAAGATGCTTGGCGTAAGAAGTATCCACACGTAACAAAGAAGATAGATGAATTGGAAGCACGAATCGAAAGATTGGAGAAATAGATGGAAGCGTTTGATAAGTTGGGCTTGGATGTGGCAAGCATGTTATTACCTTGGATTGCTATCCTTATTAGTATTTCGGCGGCTTTTTGGTTCAAGGACTTTGCAACCAATTTCATGCAAGGTTTAAAGTTTAGGTTCAATCCTGCGTTTAATGAAGGCGATGAAGTATTATTAGATGGCGAACAGGCAATCATTGTTAAAATAGGATTACGTGAAACTGTTTTTGGTTGTTATGGTTCTAGAGGGTATACATGGCGATATGTTGCAAATGATCGGATAGGTACACTTAAATTAGAGAAAATTATAAACAAAGATTTACATCTCGATTCTGACATTGAGCGAGGTCTAAGAATGCAAGAACTAATAGACAAAGCTCAAGATTCCAAAATTGGAAGAAATAGAGATGACATTGAAGAAAACAAAAAAGAAATTGATAAACTAAGAGGGAGAAAATAACGCCAAGAAAGAAACCTGAAGATTTGGTTGCAGAAGATAAAACTTTTGAAAAGGAGGCAAAGAAGCCTGACGCAGAAGTTGTTGTACCAGCAAGTAAAGAGGGTGTGAGTAAAAAGGTAAAATTAGATCTTGAAGTAGACACAAGTGTGAAAGACTTAGGTCCAAATCCATATGCAAAAATTATTCATATGGCAAAGGCAGTTGACAGTTGGAGAATCTTTCCAAGAATATTCATTACCACATATATTGTATTGTTATACAAATGTGTAATTTGGTTCATGGCTTTAGACAATCCTACACTAGAACAATCCGGTTTGATTTCGGTTGTTGTTGGTGCAGGTGCGGCATGGTTCGGGTTATATACCAGCTCTCGTAAATAGACACAGTTTTCTAAATAAGTAGTTGTATGGACTACTATGACATTCTAGGTGTTTCAAAGTCTGCTAATGATCAAGAGTTAAAAACTGCATTTAAGAAAAAAGCAATGCAGTATCATCCTGACAAGGGTGGTGATCCCGAAAAGTTCAAGCAGATAAACGAAGCATACCCCTCAGCAACAACAAACTTTCAATGCAGGAAACTTTGGTGATGTTTTTGAGCAAGTGTTTGGCGGAGGTTTTGGTCCTTTTGGTTTTAACGCAAGACAACAAATGCGTAATCAAGATATCACGATCGGCTGTAACATCAGCATAAAAGAAGTATATACTGGTAAAAGTGTCATTGCAACTTATAGGCTCAATAACAGGCGTGAACAAACAGTAGATATCAGTGTTCCAAAAGGCGTCAATAACGGCGATAAAATTAGATTTAGTGGAATGGGGCAACATGATATACAACAAATACCACCAGGCGATTTGTTTGTTTTAATACAAATTAACAATCAAATTAATTGGGAAGTAAATGGTAGAGATTTACTTACAACCGTTAAGGTAAGTGTCCTAGATCTAATTACAGGTTCTAGTGTAAGTATTGATACTCCAGAGGGTAGAACTGTTAAATTAAATATTCCAAAAGGCACACAACCTAATACTGTTTTTAACATAACAGGAAAAGGATTACCCGACAGGAGATCAGGCGGACAAGGCAACATACATGTTAAGGTATTAGGCACGGTCCCTAAAAATATAGACGACAGTGCTTTACAGCAAATTGAACAGATAAGAAGAAAAATATAGTTGACTTTTGCGTATGTACAAGTTATAATATGCGTAAATACTTAGGAGAATAAATTAATGGTAGAACCATCTGAAGAATTACAGGTCGTATTTGAGAAAGCGATACAAGATGCAAAGAAGCTAGGGCATGAGTATGTTACTCTAGAGCATTTGTTCTTTGCTATGCTTTGCAGTGATAATTTTATGAAAATCCTTGATGGGTTTGGTATTGATCCGCAACCAATGAAAACGGACTTACTTACATACTTGCAAACAAAACTAGATGAAATTAAGGTGCCTGAAGGAACTACAAATTTTAAACCTAAGAAAACACAAACAGTTGAAAGGGTAATGAATAGGGCATTTACTCAGGTACTGTTTAGCGGACGTCAACATATTGATATTACTGATGTATTTTTATCTTTGCTAAATGAAAGCAAGGCATATTCAACTTTCCTTTCAACAAAAAGTGGTATTGAAAAACAAAAGTTTAATGAGTATGTAAACAGTGAATATGTAACTTCACTTGAAGATGAAGAATTAGCCGGACATGCTCAAAGAGCTCTTAAGGCATTTACAACAAATCTTAACACAGAAGTGGAAAGTGGTAAGATTGATCCTGTCATAGGAAGAGCGGAAGAATTAGAAAGCATTTGTTTGTCATTAGGACGCAGAAGCAAAAATAACTGTTTGTTAGTTGGCGATCCAGGTGTTGGTAAAACAGCCATTGCTGAAGGACTTGCATATAGAATTGTAAACAAAAATGTTCCTAAGTTTTTAGAAGAATATAGTGTGTATAATTTAGACATTGGTTCTATGTTAGCAGGTTCTAAATACAGAGGAGACTTTGAAGAACGATTTAAACTTGTAATGGCCGCTATCAAAAAACAAGGAAAAACTATTGTTTTCATTGATGAAGCACACATGATGAATGGTGCAGGTGCCGGCGGCGGAAACAGTTCCAACGATCTAGCTAATATGTTGAAACCAGCATTAGGCAAGGGTGATATCAAAGTAGTAGCATCAACAACTTGGGAAGAATATAGAAAATATTTTGAAAAAGATCGTGCATTGATGCGTAGGTTCCAAAGAGTAACAATTGATGAACCAGATAAGAAAACTGCGAAAGATATTCTTGTTGGAATTAAAAAGTATTACGAAGAATTTCATAACACAACAATTACCGAAGATGCAATTGACGAAGCAATCAAGTTAAGTGTAAAGTATATCACAGATAAAAAACTACCTGACAAAGCTATTGATTTAGTAGATCTTGCTTGTTCAAGATTTAACTTCAAAGAGGAAATAGAAGAAAAGGTAGTTACACCAGAAGAAATCAAATTTGAACTTGCAAAATTTGTTAACTTGCCGCCAGAGCAAATTCAACAAAAAGAAACTAACAATTTAAGTAATCTTGGCAAAAACTTGAAATTAAATGTGTACGGACAAGATAGTGCTATAGAAGAAATTGTAGACAAAATTCTTGTTGCACAGGCAGGACTTAAATCAGAAGACAAGCCCATTGGAAGTTTTGTATTTATGGGACCAACCGGAGTTGGTAAAACAGAACTTGCAAAACAACTTGCAAAACATTTAAGTATTCATCTTGCACGTTTTGATATGAGTGAATATCAAGAAAAACACAGCATTAGTAAACTTTTGGGATCGCCTCCAGGTTATGTAGGACATGATGAACATTCTGGACAGTTGATTAATCAATTACAAGAGCATCCTAACTGTGTGTTGTTGCTAGATGAAGTGGAGAAAGCACACCCTGATATTTCACAGGTGTTGCTACAATTAATGGACAATGGAAAAGTAACAGGTTCAGATGGAAAAGAAGCTGATGCTAGAAATTGTATTTTAATATTAACAACTAACTTAGGCGCCGAACAGGCAGAAAAAAATGCTATTGGATTCAATCACGACTTAGAAGGTGAATACGGAGATGAAGAGTTTAAACGTTTCTTTGCACCAGAGTTTAGAAATAGGCTTGACGGAGTTGTTACATTTGGTAAATTAGATCAACCTATTATGCTTAAGATTGTAGGCAAATTCTTACTAGAACTTAGAGAAATGCTTGATGAGAAAAATGTTGTTTGTGAAATCACAGACGATGCGTTGGATCATCTTGTTGAAAATGGCTTTGATACTAAGATGGGTGCAAGACCTATGCAAAGATATATTGATAAACACATCAAACGTCCGTTGAGTAAACTTCTTCTTTTTGGTGATTTGAGATCCGGTGGAACTCTTAAAATAGATGCTAAAGACAAAGAGATTGTCCTAGCACCAATAACCAAAAAGGTGAAAAGTGTTGCAGAGATACCAAACAACTAATCTATTTTACAACAAGTACGTTTTTAAATTAAGATTGAAAAACGACCTTGCGGCTATGTATCGTGGACTAAAGTTTGATTCAATTAAAACAAAGATAGACGAAATGAACAGGGAAGCTGAAGCACAACTTCCCATTACAAACCCTTTCCGTATGCACAAAAAGACAGTGAGTCTTGAAACGTTTATGGATAACTTGCACATTTACCAATGCTTATTAGAAGGGGAAGGCAAATGCATAGCAAGGTGCGAAGCAAACAATCTTGACATATATACAAATCATATAGAAATACTAGAAAAAATAATGACAAGAGTAAATGCTATTGCACTTTACGAACCTGCATCTGACAGCAACTTAGATTATCTTTTGAAAAATCCTAACACGCACATAGTTGAAGGTCCTATCAAGTGGAGATTCAAAGCATGGATGGGCGGGAGTGTTGATTCAAATTTTGCAAATTTTAGTACTGCAAACAAAAACAATATCAAAATAGGCGATAAAGCTCTTTCATCTATAACAAAAAATCATTATACAGATGGCTATTACTTCTTAACAACAGATGAACGATATTTAATGTTGGCTAGAATTGCTTTAGGCGGCAAAATTACCAAGATCGTTAAATTTGTAACCGAAGCAGAAATGCATAAATAGTATTATGCCCAGTAGTAGTGAAATAATATTATCTAGCCAAACACATCCAGGAGACAGTACGACTGAGACTGTCACAGGAAGCAATTTCAAGGGTGATGGTTATTATGGTCGTGCAGACGGTATACATACTGTACAGTATGATTATACTGGTTTTACAGGCACGATTACTATTCAAGCCACCCTTGCTACAACACCCACAGACAGTGATTGGTTTGACGTTGATACTGTTACAGTATCTAATCAAACTGAAGTTAAGTTTGCAAACTTTACAGGAAATTATGTGTACATCAGAGCAAAAGTAGTTTACACTGATGGCACAGTTAACAGTATTCGAATGAATCATTAAGGAATGAGCAATGGAACATTTTATTAACATAGTATTTGATAATAACGAAGAAGTAGATGACATAGTTGTCTCTGAAGTAGCGACATCGGCTTCCAATGCCCTCTTAGAAGAAGAAACAGGGTACGAGCTATATGACACCGAAGATGGTAAAACAGTTCTTACAGTTGAAACACATGTTCAACTAGATGAATCAGAATCAAATGCAGTAGCAGAGAAAGTTGCTCATAAACTTTTTGACCTAGGCTATAATAACTTTGATATCGAAGTGAGTGTGTAATGCGTTTTTACCAAGTTAAGAAATCAATAGAAGAATCTTTGGTTGCTGAAGCAAAAGCCGGTTTAGAGGTACAACATACTATACATGATTTACAAGCTATTCAAAAATCTATCCCTAGTATCCCCCAAGAGCAAGGCGCAGAAAAAATAAAACTTGTTGATCAATTAAAACAAATATCAAGCAATTTAGAAAATTTTCTTCAAAAAATAAAAGGTGGTCAAATACCGCAAGAACAACCTGCCAAAACAGAAGCAGAAATCAAAAGAGGAAATTTAACATTAAAAGATATTAGTCCAAAGGCATTAGCCGATGCAGATAAAGAAGCTGAAATTACAGTAAATAAAATCAAACAGCAAATAACAGCAATTACTAATAGTGACATAGACGAAAATACAAAATCAGAATTTTTAAAAAGCCAAAATGAGATACTAGATAGAGTAACAAAAGACTTCGAAACACTTACAGCACAACGTAATGAGTTCAAAAATGAACGAGATAAGGCAATAGAATTCATAAGAGATGTAACAGGTATATTAACTGTGCTTGGAAATAAAGTTCAAGGTTATACAATGGATAAAGACTTGAGCGGAATGTCATCTGCTGAAAAATCTGCATACAAAAAAATGTCAGTAAATGCTGAAAAATTCACAAAAACATTAAAACAAGCATTATTCGGAAAAATAATTGATATGCAAGAAGAAGGCGGAGTTACAGGTGAAGAGATAAAAGTATTTTTACAAGCATGTGCTGACGGTAAAGTAATTGACATGAAAAAAGTTATTTCTATGGATAGAGGAAACATTAAGAACAATGTTAATCCTGAACACCAAAAAGTTTTTGATGTGTTTGTAAAAGAAAATATTTTTAGTTATTCCCCTGGTACAACATCCGGTGCTATTGGTCCAGGAGAAATGGCATTGTCTATGATGGGTAATCCTGCAGAAAAAGGTAAGAAGGGTGATCTAAGAATTGGTAATGAAGAAATAGAAATTAAAGCTAGTGCTAAAACAGGTGGACGATTTAACAGTAAAAAAATTGCAAAAGCAACTACAGGTTGGGCTGTTTGGGCACAAGAAATAAACAAGATTACACAGAACGCTCCAGAAGATGCAGAAATAAGCGTAACACAAAAAGACAATACCGAAAAGAAAGTTAAGGTAAGAGATTACAACGGAAATAGATACAACGTAATCAAAGGAAAAGCCAAAGAAGGAAGTAAGTATAATTGGAATGGTAAAGGTTTAAAGGCATTAAACATTGAAATTTTAGAACCTTATTCTAATCCAAGACAAACTTTTGAAATGTTTAGTAAAACATTTAGAGCATTGATACAAAACTATGATGCTATAAGTAAGCCTGCTCCAGGAAATGATCATCATAAACCATATAATCCAGATGAATTAATTAAAAAAGCAATCCAATCAGATGGAACTATTGATATGAGAGCAATGAATATTGCTTATAGTAAAATTGCTTATACAAGTTATCATTTAGCAGACGGAATCACTACAGTAATGTTATTAAGAACAGATACTCTTGACTACACTATTTTTAGAAATGCTGATGATTTAGTAAACAAGATGTCTGGAGATAATGCTACAATTGAAGCTAATAGCGGATTTAACTGGAACGATGATCAACAAACACCTACGTCAGGTTATACTGCAACTTAATAAATCTTTTTCTCTATCCAGATATTTGTAATCAGTTTTAACAGGATCAAACTGTTTTATTGCATCAAATACTATTTGCGTGTCTAAATCACTGCATGTATACACGTCTAATTGCACAAGACTTGGACTTTGTTCGTCCCAAACGTGTATTGCTACATGGCTAGTTTCTATTATTGTTACGCAGGTTATACCCCTATTGCCTTGCATATTACAATACTTCGCATAAGGGCCCATCATTATTTTCATGCCGATGTCCTCTATTAACTTTTTAGCCCAGCCTACAATTTGATCTTCGTTATTAGGTGGATTATTTACTTCTGACCTCACAATCAGATGCTTGTGCTTTAACATAAGCTGATCCTTTTTAGGTTCTATTTATACTTATAAGGATTCGAGTTGCTACTAGAGTTGACTTATATTGATAAATACTTTATATTATAGTATAAAGGACAAAAATATGTCTAAAACATTTAAAGATTATCTAAAAGAAAGTGGCTTACAGTATTATACAGGTGTGAAAAAACACGGCAAGGAATATATGAAAAGAGCGGCCAAGGCAGGACGCGAAGGTGCTAGTCAGGAAGAGTTAGGGCGTATAAAGGACAAGTACAGCAAAGCAGAAAAGAATAAAAAAACTAACGAAGTTGATAGAATCAAAGAACTTGCTGGTGTTAACGAAGACTTTATAGACGAAGAAACTTACGAAGGTGATGATTTTTATACTGCGTATGGTGACATGTGGTACAATGATGACTTCATTGACGAAGCAGAATACCAAGGACGCAAAGTAAGGCTTGGAAAGCCTATGCGTGGAGATGTAAAAAAGTTAATTTTGGTGATCCTAACATGAAAATTAAAAAGTCTAATCCAAAAAGACGTAAAAGTTTTCGTGCTAGACACAACTGTGATAATCCAGGCCCTAGAACAAAAGCTAGATATTGGTCATGTAGGAAGTGGTAAATGAGAGTAGAAGATTTAGATAAGCCAATCAACGATGAATTACCCTATGACGTTCCAAGCGATGTGCATTTTCACATGCTGAACGATGATGGTTTTTATAGAAAGTATTACTTGCCTGTGATGGATAAGATCCGCAGTGAAAGAAACAATGATGTGATTCAAGGTTTGTTAAATCCAATGATAGACAAATGTGTTAATCACTATATTATCAAGTATGATATTGCAAAAAAGCCAAACGAACTTATGTCAAAAGATGAAAAAAGTTCTTTAGCTAATAAAGTGCTTGATTTTGAAAAGAATCCACAAGAGGCCAGAGATGCATTTACGCCAGATATTCGAAGCACCAAGTAAAAGAGCCGCTTTTGCTCTTGGACGACTCAATCCTGCAACTATAGGACACGGGCGTTTGGTTAACAAAATCAAAGAACAAGGTGCAGATCCTTTCCTCTTTTTAAAAGACAGACCTGCAAAACTTCCAGATGATCCTTTAACTCCGCAACAAAAATTAATGTGGGCAAATGATAGCTTTGATGGTATTAAAGTTTTGTTAGCAAAGAATATTGCCATAGCCGCACACGAATTAAACAAGATGGGATATACTGAAGTTGTCTTTCTAGAAGGTGAAGATAAATTATTTAAAATTCTACAAGCATACAACGGAAAAACAGAAGGTAAAAAAGGACCAATTGAATTTCCTTTTGACTTTAAAAAAATAGATTACGT
>LUMC01000350.1_pt1 | contig 10917 bp, 10 predicted proteins | sample 729671 | NCBI WGS metagenome assembly LUMC01 (sample SAMN03860273, study PRJNA289734) | marine metagenome | biome: seawater column; feature: ocean; material: water; isolation source: Red Sea water column Station 91 - depth 10m | place: Saudi Arabia: Red Sea | collected 2011-10-15 | depth 10 m | reverse complement strand
TTCTTTACCTGAACAAATTGGAAAGTTCCAAATGCTTCTTTCTTGTCTGTCTTCATTTGCAACCTTTAAAGTATGATAATTAAATTGATACTTAGATTTAGGTTTTTTTGAACACCAAATAAGAGTTTCATGTGCATTAGTAAGTCTTGTTGCCCTAAAATTTGGCAATGGGTTAGATTTGGCCCAAATCACATCATTTAAAATCCAAAAGTTTAAATCTTGGAGGATTTTTCCAATTCTAAAAATATTGTGATATGAACCAATAATCCATAACCCCCCATCAGGTTTAAGTACTCTTTTACACTCAGTTAAATAAGAAAAGGTAAAATCATCATAACTCGAGTAACTATCAAATTTATCCCAATCCTGATTGACACCATTGACAATGGAATGATTTGGTCTAGTTAAGACTTTGTTCAATTGTAAATTATAAGGAGGGTCTAAGAAAACTAAATCAATTGTCTGATCTTCAATCTTAGCCAATAGATCAAGACAATCACCTAAATACAGGTTATTTGATTTCAACACATATGAATCTTAATATTTATAAAGAATCTTGTGTAAAAAAAACTTAATCTACTGTTGATAACTAAGTAGATAACTTTTTGATAAGTTTACTTATAGGTTGATAAGTGGTCCTGTGATATTTACTGACCCCATGTGTATAAATAGCGCTTAAGTGAGACTTTGTACCGTACCCAGCATTTTTATTCCATTGATAATTACCATCTAATGAGTGGAGTTTCAGAAGTAATTTGTCTCTGAAGACTTTTGCTATAATTGAAGCTGCTGACACCTGATTAATTTTATCATCTGCTTTAATTAAAGACTTCACCTTATAACCTTTCATTTCGCTTGGAATAAATTTTCCATCTATGATGATCGTATCTGATTTTTTAGACAACAAAATTATCGATTGTTTCATGCTTTGCAAAACTACATTGTGAATATTAAATCTTTCAATAAATTTTTTTTTTCCAAAAATAATTTGATAATTATATTCGAAACCTTTATTTAATCTGAAATATTCATATATTTCCTCTCTTTTTTTTTTATTTATTTTTTTTGAGTCAGAGACACTAAATGGAAGTTTATCAAATAAGGAATTTTGTGATCTAAAAGCACAAATTATTGCACTTCCAACAAGAGATCCTCTGCCAACCTCGTCGACTCCAACAACATATTCACTCATCAAGTCTAGGTATTAGTTCGACAAAATTACATGGCTTGTGTCTTATGTCTAATTGATGAAAAAGAATATCATTCCAAGCATCTCTGACAGCAGAAGTAGATCCAGGTAAACAAAAGATGTAAGTTTGATTTAATAAAAATGCACTTGCTCGAGATTGTATAGTTGAGGTTCCAATTTTTTTATAGCTTAATTGTCTAAACAATTCACCAAATCCCGGAATTTCAACTTGAGATATTTTTTTTAAGGCATCAATAGTATTATCTCTTCCCGTCAGACCAGTCCCACCTGAAGTGATTATTACATCGTGTTCGACAGATGCTGTTAATTTCTGAATAATAGGAATAAAGAGTTTAGGTTCATCTTCAATAATCTGATAATGGGAAACAGAATGTCCTTTTTTTTGTATCAGTTCTTTTAATGTATTACCTGATTTATCATCACTTTCTTTTCTTGTATCCGACAAAGTGATTACAGCAATATTTATTTGTTTAAATGTTATTTTTTCATCAATCATTAATCAAGATAGTATTAGTGGCTATAAGTTCATCAGCATAATTGAATGAATTATGATTTATTAATTCATAAATAACAAGATTAGTTAGAACTCTCTCAACAAACATTCGTGTTTCTCTTGAAGGTATAGACTCAATTAAAAGAAAACTATCATCGTTAAATGTAGTTTTTTTCATCCATTTTGAAAGATTTCCTGGCCCTGCATTATATGAGATTAAAGCCTTTAGCAAATCTCCATTGATATAATTTATAGATAATAAATTTTGAAGGTAGAGGCTACCTGTTTCAACATTAATTTCAGGATCATACAATATTCTCGGATTAGACTTAAATTTATGTTTTTTATTTACCATACGAGCAGTTGATGGAAGAATTTGCATCAATCCATATGCACTTTTACCACTTTTTGCAAAAGCACTAAACTGCGACTCTTGTCTAATCATGCTAATAATAATAGTTGGGTCAATACTGTTGAAATTGTAACCTTGAATCCATTTTGGAGTTGGATATAAAAAATCTATCGGGGCATCATCTTTAAACAAGTATTTTGCTGTTTTAATTTGCAAGGAACTGAGATCATTTTTAATAGAAAAATTTAGTATGAGTCTTTTAAATCTATCATTTGTAATGTTTTGAAGTCTATTTAATTCTATCTCTGCAATTGGAAGTTCATCGATTTCAATTAATGCCTGAATTCTCTCACCTAATTTGGTATTTAAAAATGACTCAAGATCTGAGCTCATTAATGAGGTATTAAATTCAAAGTCTTGAATGGTTTTATCTAAAATTCTACAAGATAAAATTGAGTATATATTAAAACTTGGTTTGCAAGATTTATTTAGAGCCTCTAAAGATGCTTTGAAAGTAATTTCATCATTAGCGTCTTTTGTTGAGGATAAAAATGACCAATAAGCACCAGCATCCCTTAACCATTTGTTATCTGAAATTTTTGAGAGTATTAAAAATTGTCTCGAGGCTTTTTGGTATTTTCCTTTTCTATAATATGAGAGACCTTTGATCCATAAGCCCTCATCGTACGGTTGACTCAAGAAAGCTTCATCATTTAAAACATTTATAGCCTTATCATCTAAATCTGCAAGGTAGTAGCCATTGGCAATTTTGGAAAGTAGAAAAGATTTTTCTTTTTGATTAAAATATTTTATATGGTGGTTTAAATACTCTAATGCTCCAGTAGGCCATCCTCTCCCCACTCTTGATCTTACAGTATTATAAATACTAATTTTTTTTGAGTAATTTTTATTTGAAAATATTTTATTTGATTTAGTGGAGACAGTTTCTTGTAACTTATCTTTTTGAAAGATCTCATCAAAAAGTGGGTATGAATTTTTTTTTGGTTTTTTTGCCCCATCCGGCATTCTTCTTACTCCCAATTTATAAATCCTTCTAGCTTCGTAATGATCACTATATTCACTCAACCAATCTCGGAGCTCTAAAAAACTAGAGCGATGTGCTGTTGGATGAAGAAGTTTTAAAGCTTGTACATGACCCATAAGAATTAAATCATCTAGTTTTGCTATATCTTTATCACCTTTATCAAAATTTCCATTTCTGTAATCATTAAAAATACTTTTGTAAAGGCCAATATCTTTAGAGCTAAGGGCAAAGATACTCTGTGAGTAAAAAAACGTTACAATTAATAAAACGATAATTCTCATTCTATCCACCAAGCTGCTTTTTAATTTCTTTTAAATCTTCCCAAGCATCTTTCTTAAGTTCTGGATTATTTATTAATAAAGACGGCTCATAAAGCACACGGCATTTTTTGGGTACCACGTCATTGGGTGTGTTGAAATCAAACCATTTTCCACGAAGAGACATGGAAGACAAGTCTGCAGCCAATAACATTTTGATGCAATAATTTGACATAATTATTAAATATTTTGGGTTAATCAATTCAATCAACCGATAATTGATAAGTTGTAAAATTGAATTCATTTTGTGGTTATTATCAAACTCACTAAGTCCCCTTGGTATATAAGACACTAAGCTTATTTGTTTCCTATCTAATTTTATGGAGGAAAGCATTTTATCGAATAACTCACCACTTGCTTTATCTATTATCTTTTCATCAGTAATGTCACATTTACCGTAAAAAAATAAAATCTTCGAATTTTTATCACCTTCTACTAAATTGATTGGTTGATTAATATTTAACTTTAATAATTCATTTTTTAAAAAATCCTCTATTTGCTCAATACTGGTTGCTTTGCTTGGACTATTGATAATATCTATATTTATTTGGTTATCGGAATCATTTTGAGATTTTTTTACTTGAAATTCCTCCAGATTCATCAATTCCAAAAGAATATTTTTTTGGTAGTCTTGGTTATTCATGATTAAAAAATTATCTTTTAGTTTTTATTTTATATGTTTTTTTGGATTTATTGTATATGCATATGGGTCTCAATTAAAAAATACTTTCGAAAATCAACTTCTAAGTTCAATTTATTCTGAATACAATAATGATTATTTAATTTGGGAAAAATTACCCAAATATAATTTTTCAAATGACCATACTTCAACCTTACTAAGTAATATTATCATAGGAAATTATACTTTTGATAATATTAGTGAAATTGAAAGTGGGTTTATTCATGAAATTGTTCTTTTTCTAAAGAATCTTGGTGATGACAAATGCTTAAATATTCCTGACAAAAAACAAATTTATATTTTTGAAGAGGCTATACTAAAAAGCATAAATTTTTGGATGACTTTTTGTAATAAACACAATGTTCAAAATAATTTAGAAAATTTGAATGAAATTGAATCAACTACTTTTAATAATTTGTCTATTGAATTAGATCAAAATTACGTAGTTAAGGATTATGAAGACATAATATATCTTCAACTATTTCAAACTAGCACTTATTATTTTTATGCGCGTGAGTATAAAAAAGCACTTGCTTTATTATCTTATTTAATCGAAATAAATCCAGATAATAGGGATTATTATCTTTATAAAAAAATTTCATTTTTAGCAGAATTAAATCCAAGTAAAGAAATACTAAAATTAATTAAAAATTTTAACCCAACTGACAAAAATTTTAATTTTTTTAAAAACTACCTTTATATCTCAACATCATTTGAATTAGACACTGATATGAGTGACTTAGTGTATTTTATAAATAATAGCGATCATCAAACTGATTGGATAAATCTAGAGTTATCATTTCTTGTTGCGATGGAAATGTACTTTTTAAATGATAATAGTGGTGCTTTAGATTTTATAAACGAGTGTTGCATGAGTATTTTAGAGAATTCTGATGATGCAATTCATCTTTTTAAATATGGTATTTTGTTAGAGAGAAATAATGAAATTAAAAAAGCTGAAGAAATTATCCAAAAAAGTATTGATATATCTAAAAGTTCATATCCTTACATATTAAATTATCTTGCATATTTATGGGTTGAGAATGATAGAAAATTAGATCTTGCAGAAAGTATGCTTCAAAAGGCAGTAAAAGACTCAAATTATAATGATGGGGCTATACTTGATAGTTTGGGATGGCTTTATTTTAAGAAAGATAACTTAGATTTGGCAGAAAAATGGATTTATGATGCTTATCAACTTGAACCCTCAGAGCCAGAAATAATAGATCATTTATCTCAAATATATTATGAATTAGGCAGATACAAAGAATCAAAATTTTTAGATAATAAAATTATACTATTTCATAAAGATTATTTTAAATACGAGGAAGTTTTAGGCAGAAATGAAAATAAGTAAATTAACAAGCTATGCTAAAATAAATCTTGATTTAAAAATTAAATATTATGACAAAATTATCAAAAAACATAAGATTTCCTCTAAAGTCGTTCTTTTAAAATTAAATGATTTAATTAAGGTATCTAATTCTACAAAGTTACAAATTACTTATTACGATCATAATAAAAAAATAATCAAATTGAAAAATGATATTATAAAAAAATCAATTCTATTTTTTGATAGAAAATACAAAACTAAAACAAAATTAAAATTTTTAGTTTACAAAAAAATACCAGTTGGTTATGGATTAGGAGGCGGATCCTCAAATGCAGCCTCAATTTTAAAATTTCTATATAAATATCATCAAATTACTTCAAAAAACTTTGAAAAAGATGCACCTTTAATTGGTTCAGATGTAATTATTTTTAAAGATAAATATCCAAAAATAATTGATGGATTAAGTCAGTATAAATACCTCAAGGCAAAAAAATATTATTGGAGGAAAGTTTACTTAATTTTTCCTTCACAAAAAAATTTAACTAAAAAAATTTATAATTATTTTAAAAACCATAATATGGGAGCAAAAAAACAACTAATATCTCAAAATAACTTAACTAGTTCATCCATGTTGCTAAATAAAGAGTTTAAAGAATTATTTATGTTCCTTTTGGATTATAGGAAAGATTTCTTAAAATTTGGCATGAGTGGTAGTGGATCTTCAATTTTTGTATCTTTCAAGAAAATCGCAAAAGAAAGGTCGATTTTTAGGGAGATTAATAAATTTTATCCTTCAGTTAGAATTGAAAAATCCTCTTATTTCGGATAAGTTCTTTAAATCCTGATGGGGCGTAGCCAAGCGGTAAGGCACCGGTTTTTGGTATCGGCATGCGTAGGTTCGAATCCTACCGCCCCAGCCATATCTAAGCTATAAATTGAAATAATATGAAACAACTTTTATTTTCACTTAAAGAGGGATCAGTTAGTTATCATAAAAAAGAAATTTTAAAGGAACTTGATATAAATATTCATCGAAAAGATTTTATTGCGCTTGTTGGTAAAAATGGGGCAGGGAAATCAACCCTAATGAATGTCATATCAGGTCAACATGATATTGATGCTGGTGAAAAATGGAGTATTGATAATTTTGCTGTAAATTATTTCAACCAAAATTTTGTATTAAATGATGATAATAACACCGTTGAGCAAGAAATTTTATCTGTAATCAAAAATCAAGATAATAATTATGAGATAGATATATTTTGCAATAATTTAAGTATTGATAAAAACAGTTTAATTAAACATTTATCTGGGGGGCAAAAAAGGAGAGTAGGGCTAATCAAAAATTTAATCAAACCATCTGATCTTTTGCTATTAGATGAACCAACTAATCATTTAGACTTGGACACAATTGTTTGGCTAGAAAATTATTTAAAAAAACTAGATTGTGCAATTTTATGTGTAAGTCATGATCGACAATTTCTAAAAAACTTTACAAATAAAATATTATGGATAGATCGATCTAAAATAAAAATAAACTACAAAGGTTATAGTGATTTTGATAATTGGTCTGAGACTCTTTTATCACAAGAAGAGAGAGAACTACAAAATAGGAAGCAATTTGTCAATTTAGAGGTGAATTGGGCTAATAAAGGAGTTAAAGCAAGAGTTAAAAGAAATACCAGAAGGTTAGAACAAGCTAAAGACTTAAAGGAAAATTTAGACAAAGATATTAGCGAATTTAAAAAAGCTACAAAAAAGATTGAAATTAATCAAATTTATGAGAATTCAAAGAATTTTAAAAATGTTGCAGAGTTTCACAATGCAGAATTTTACTATGAAGAAAATAATAAAAATTTTATTTTAAAAAACTTTAATTTAAAAATAAGCAAAAAAGATAGAATTGGTCTTTTGGGAGGTAATGGATCTGGAAAAACAACTTTTTTAAAAATTTTACTTAATGAACTGAATTTAAAATCGGGAACTTTAAAATTAAGAAAAGAGTTAGAATTTTCCTATTTTGACCAATTAAGAAATGATTTAAAAGACAATTTACCAATAAAGAGGGTCTTAGTCCCCTCTGGTGGCGATTACTTAAAAACGCAGGGTAAAGAGAGACATGTATGCAGTTATTTAAAAGATTTCCATTTTGATCCATCTAAAGCAAATGATCCTGTCGGGAGTTTATCTGGTGGAATGAAAAATCGACTACTTTTATCAAAAGTCTTATCAAATCCTAAAAGTGGCTTAATCTTAGATGAGCCTACTAATGACCTTGATATTGATACTTTAGATTTAGTAGAGTCTATACTTTCTAATTACAATGGGACTCTCGTAGTTGTTTCACACAATAGAGATTTTTTAGACAAATTAGTAAATAAAATATTATTTTTTAAAGGAAATGGTGATGTTTTGTTATTTAATGGTGGCTATCATGACTTCTTAAAAAACAAAGATCTTCTTGAAAATGATACTAATAACTATTCTCAAAATGAAAATAAATCTGAAAAGAAAAATATAAATTTAAAAAATTTACATAAAAAAAAGTTAACCTTTAAATTACAATATGAGCTTAATAATTTACCCAAGCAAATAGACCTTTTGAAAGAAGAAATTGTTCATTTTGAAAAAATCATAGAGGCACCAGATCTTTATAAAAAGGACTATGAGTTATTTATTAGCACAACTAAAAAATTAGGCTCCCTCCAAATAGAATTGGAAAATAAAGAGCAAAGATGGCTAGAACTCATGGAATTAAATTAGAAGATGAATTTTAAAAAAAAAGTAGAAGAAATCTCTAATATTTCTCATTTTGATGAAATCTGCAGTATGCTTCCATTTGAAAAAAAGGATATTTATCTTATTGGAGGAGCTACTAGGTCTATATTATCGGATAATCACGAAAACAAAGATATTGATGTAGTTATTCCAGAATTAGATGATCGAACGGTCGATAAAATTTTAGATAAATATGATAGTGCAAAATATTATCAAGCTTATAAAAGTATATCGTTCGAATTAGGTGATTTTGAGTTCCAGATAAATTCATTTAGAAAAGATGTAGCCCCATCTGGAAGACATTCAAAAATTGCTAATGCCTTGAGTATTAAAGAGGACTCTTTAAGAAGAGATTTTACATTTAATAGCATATACATAAATTTAATCGGGGAGGTGTTCGATTTTTATTCAGGTGTTGAGCAGTTTAAAAATAATTACTTGAAGTTTATTTTTGACCCAATTGTACAAATCCAAAAAGATTATCTAAGGGCAATAAGATATATCAGGTTTCTATCATTATTTGAAAATACAAAAACTTTTCCAGCTGATTTGGAAGCTATAATGTTACTCTCAAAAAACATCACAGATTTTGTAAAAGAAAAAAAAATATCACAAGAACTTAATAAGATCTACAAGATGCCATTTCCAAAAAATACCATTTCTTTTTTAAAAGAGAATAATGAGCTGAGGCAATTTTTAGATTTTTTATCTTAAAAATCAGCTTTAATAGATGAAACTACAATTGCAACAGAGGTAGCAAGATTTAATGATCTTGTTTTGTTGTTTATCGGTATTGTTATTTTGTTATTGACAGTATTATGAATTGTTTCTGGCACACCTGCTGTTTCTTTTCCAAATAAAATAATATCATTATCTTCAAACTTAAACTCATAAAGATTATTGTCGGTTTTAGTAGTGGCTAAGATTATTCTGTTGTTATTTTTTTTTGAATATAAATAAAAATTTTCCCAATTTTCGTGATTTACAATTTCACAATGGTCTATGTAATCCATCACAGCGCCTTTAAATCTTTTATCTGTCATGGAGAAAGGCAAAGGTTTGATTATGTGAAGGGGAAACTCTAAACAAGCAGCGGTTCTGATAATCACACCAAGATTTTGAGGCATATCGGGCTGATAGAGACAAATTGCAAATTTATGCGTCATGATGACTACTACTTATGCTACATCTTACCAATAAAATCTACTTAGATTTAAACCCAAATGTCAGATAGTAAAAAACCAAGAAGAGATTTTATTAAATTATCAGCAATGACCCTAGGAGGGGTTGGGGCTGCTAGTTTACTTATTCCTTTTATATCAAGCATGAATCCAGGCAAAGATACTCTAGCCTTGGCATCAACTGAAATAGATTTATCTCCCTTGGAAGAGGGCCAGAGTTTGACAGTAATATGGAGAGGTAAACCTGTTTTTATAAAGCATCGAACAAAAAGTGAAATTGATAGTGCTAGAAATATTTCTTTAGAGGATCTACCAGATGCAGAGGAGGACTCTGCTAGAGTTCAAAAAGATAATTGGTTAGTTGTATTAGGTGTTTGTACTCATTTAGGTTGTGTACCTCTTGGACAAAAAGCTTCGGATACAAAAGGAGACTATGGCGGATGGTTTTGCCCTTGTCATGGTTCTCATTATGATACCTCTGGCAGGATAAGAAAAGGACCAGCTCCGACTAACTTACCTGTTCCCCCTTACGTTTTTTTAACTGATAACAGAATAAAGATAGGATAATTTAATGAGTTCAAATGAATTACAAGGTTATAAAAAAACACTAAATTCACCATACACTGGTATAAAAGGTTGGATTGACTCTAGACTTCCTCTTATAAGAATGATGGAAGCAGAATATTTGAAGTTTCCTGTCCCCAAATCACTCAATTACTTTTGGTCATTTGGTGGTATAGCCATGTTTTGCCTTATAGGACTAATTTTAACTGGAATTTTTTTAGGTTTTCACTATAAGCCCTCAGCCGATGATGCCTTTGACTCTGTTGAAAGGATCATGAGAGACGTTAGTTTTGGTTGGTTAATTAGATATTTGCATGCCAACTTAGTTTCCTTTTTCTTTATAGCTACTTTTATACACATATTTAGAGCTTTATATTTTGGATCATACAAGGCACCTAGAGAGTTAGTCTACATTTTCGGTTTGACCATGTTCATGCTGATGATGGCAACTGCATTTCTAGGATATACACTCCCATGGGGTCAGATGTCTTATTGGGGAGCAACAGTTATAACTAATCTTTTTTCAGCTATTCCTGTTGTAGGAGATGCTATACTCACATTACTTCTTGGTGACTTCACCGTTGGTGACTCAGCTGTTAATCGTTTTTATGTTCTTCATTGGCTATTAGCTTTCGCAATTGTCGGTTTAGTTGTCTTTCACGTAATTACGTTGCACATGACTGGTTCAAATAATCCGACTGGCACAGAGCCTCAAAGCTGGGATGAAACAGTGAGTTTTCATCCATACGTAACTATTAAAGATCTAAATGCTACAATATTTTTCTTTATCATTTTGGCATTTATTCTCTTTTATTATCCAAATATTTTAGGTCACTCCGATAATTACATTAAAGCTAACCCTATGGTAACTCCTGCACATATTGTGCCTGAGTGGTACTTTCTACCTTTCTATGCAATACTTAGAGCTATCCCAGATAAACTAGGTGGTGTGATAGCTATGTTTA
>LUMC01000210.1_pt1 | contig 11020 bp, 14 predicted proteins | sample 729671 | NCBI WGS metagenome assembly LUMC01 (sample SAMN03860273, study PRJNA289734) | marine metagenome | biome: seawater column; feature: ocean; material: water; isolation source: Red Sea water column Station 91 - depth 10m | place: Saudi Arabia: Red Sea | collected 2011-10-15 | depth 10 m | reverse complement strand
GGTCTGAAAGATAAAAAAAAATAATTAAGCCCCCTAGAAATAGGGGGCTTTTTTTTATAGAAATCAAAATTAAATTATGGATTTTTTAGTCTTCCAATACCCAATGATAACAATTCAAGCATGTCTTGACGGACTTTTGCTTGGAATATTATTTGCATTAATTGCGTATGGAATGGCACTGCAATGGGGTGTTATGAATATAATAAACATTGCACAAGGAGACCTTGTTATCTTGGGAGGATACATTGCATATTTTATGTATCTATACGGAATTCATCCGGCTTGGGGAGTAATCGTCTCTCCTATTATTATGTATTTTGTTGGAATTGCAATTTACAAATTAGTTATAAATAAAGTTGTCGATAGAGATCTGTTCATCTCAATATTAGCAACATTTGGAATTAGTATTCTTTTCATGCAGTTAATGAACTTTGCATTTGGTGCAGATGTTGTATTGGCTAACTCAGGATATGGAACCACAATGTTGTTCGATAATAATGTTGTCCAAACTCTAAAATATTTTCTGCTTTTATAAGTATTGTCTTTGCAATTTGTTTAGTAGTTTATATGAAAAGATCAAAATTAGGTCGTGCAATTAGAGCAACAGCTCAAAATGCAAGAGCCGCAAAGATTTTAGGTGTTGATACTGAAAAAGTTTATGCAGCAACCTTTGGAATAAATGCAGCATTATGTGGTGTAGCAGGAGCTTTAATTTCAATAACTTTTACAATTCATCCTTATATGGGATTACCATACACTATAAGATCATTTATGATTGTAATTGTTGCAGGATTAGGAAATTTACCTGGAGTAGCTATGTCAGGTATGGGATTAGGAATATTTGAAGAATTTGCAGATTACATTCTTGGTACAGAATTTAGAATTGGTTCAGTATTTTTATTATTAGTTTTAATTTTAGTTTACAGAAGATTTAAACTTTCAAGAAAGAGAGAGTATTTAAAGTGAGAAAAGCTAAAATTAAAGACGATAATGGCAAATTGATAGAAGTAGATATTGTCAAATTTAAAAAACATTTAGATCAATATCATTCAACAGGATCTAGTCTTCATGAAGAAAATGGACATTATTTTACAGTTGATAAAGATTTTAGAGATAAAATAGAGAGTTTGTATGAACAAAAATAGTTGGATTTTGTATATAGGAATTTTGGTATTTGGTTTAGTTGCACCATTTATTTTTCCAGCTTTTAAAGTTCAATTATCAATTCTGTGTGTATTAATTGTTCTAGCAACTACTTGGAATATCCAAGGTGGTGAAATGGGCTACAATACATTTGGAAATATTCTTTTTTATGGTTTGGGAATGTATCTTTGTGCATCTGTTCAAGTTGGTATGTTTTTCCCATTGGCAGAATGGACAGAAAGTGGTGGTGAAAAAACTTTCGTTCACACACCTTCACAATTCTTTCAAGGCATGGCAGCTGGTCTGGTAGTTGCGGCCGTTGTTCCTACAATTGTTGCAGGATTAATTGGTTATGCAATTTTAGGATTAAGAGGTCATTACTTTGCAATTTGTACATTAGGTTTAGGAGTTGCAGCAGGAGAAATTTCTGGAGGTATTGAAATTATTGGAGCTGGACAGGGCTTTACCACTCCTCCTTTTCCAAACATAGGAGGTCTTGAGGCAAGAGGTGAATTTTTTTATTTTTTAAGTTTTGGAGCACTCGTACTAACTTTCATTGCTGTACGAGCAATTTACACAACAAGGTTTAGATTAATTCTGAATGCAATCAGAGATAATGAAGATAAAGCTGAAGCAATGGGAATTGAGACTATGAAATACAAAATAACTGGATGGATGATTTCAGCTTTCTTTTGTGGTCTTGCAGGAGGAATAATGGGAGGTTTAGTTGGTTATATCGACTCAACTGATGTTGCATTTGATGGAAGAGAAATGGGTGTATTTATGGTTTTAATGGCAATCCTTGGAGGTAAGGGAACTTTATGGGGCCCAATTATTGGCGCAACTTTATTTCACTTTTTTAAAGAGGGTTTTTGGACATTCTTCCTTGGTTGGCAGTATGTTGCATTAGGAGTTTTAATCGTAGTGATAGTAATTTATTTCCCAGAGGGATTAATGGGATGGTTAAGAGAAAAATATCCAGAAAGATTTGGTGAGGTTGTCGATGAAGCTGATCGAAAAGCACAGGTGGAATTAAAATGAGCATCTTAGAAGTCAACAATGTAAGTAAATCATTTGGTGGTGTTAAAGCTAATGTTGATATTTCGATGTCAGTTGAAAAGGGAAAAATAGTAGGACTTATAGGACCTAATGGATCAGGAAAAACTACTTTATTTAATTCAATTGTTGGTACTTATCCAATAGACAATGGTTCAATTAAGTTTAATGGAAAAGAAGTATCAGAATTACCGGTACCAGTAATTGCAAAACTGGGATTATTAAGAACATTTCAACAAACAAGGATATATGGAAAATTAAATTGTGTAGATAATATGCTTATCAGTCACAAAGGTAGTGATGAAAGTTTGTTTAAAATTTTCTCTAAAATTCCAAAAGACCTCACAGAAAAAGCAGAAAACTTACTTAATTTTGTTGGATTGTATCAAAAAAGAAAACTCAGGGCAGGCGACCTATCTTTTGGACAACAAAAGTTATTAGAACTTGCAATGGCACTAATGAATGAGCCAGAAATGCTATTATTAGATGAGCCAACAGCAGGTATAAATCCTACTTTAATTAATGGAATTATTGATAGACTAATCAAAGTTAATCAAGATTTTGGAATAACATTACTTGTTATTGAGCACAATATGAGAGTAATTATGCAATTAGCTGAAGACATATTTTGTCTTGCTCACGGCAAAATGCTTGCAAATGGCACTCCAGAAGAGATTAAAAATGACAAAAGAGTAGTTGATGCATATTTGGGGGCTCAATAATGTCTAATCAATATGAAGTTTTAGGAAAAGCACCTGGTGCAGAAGATTTAAAAAACTTATCTTCTGAAGATATTCATTTAACAATAAAAAATTTGAATGCTGGATATGGTAAAATGGAGATTTTACATAATTTTGATTTATTTGTAAGCAAAGCACAATCATTATGTTTAATTGGTCCTAATGGAGCAGGTAAATCAACAATACTTCATTCTATATATGGATTTACAAATATTTTTTCTGGTAAAATAGAAATTGATGGAAAAGAAATAACAAATTTAACTCCAGCTGAAAAATTAAAGTCAGTTGGTATAGCTTATATTCTGCAAGATAATTCAGTTTTTCCAGATATGACTGTTGAAGAAAATTTGTTAATGGGTGGTTTTATCAAAGATAAAACGGAAGAATCATATCAAGAGGCAGAAAAGATTTTAGATAAATATGAAAGATTAAGGAACAGAAGAAATCAACCAGCAAAAGTTTTATCAGGTGGTGAAAGAAGATTATTAGAAATATCTAGAGCTTTAGTAATGAAGCCTTCAGTTCTTTTAGTTGATGAGCCTTCTATTGGATTAGAGCCGAGATATATTGATATGGTATTTGAAATTTTGGGAGACTTACAAAAAAATGAAAAAAAAACAATTATTCTAGTTGAGCAAAACGCCAAAAAAGGTTTAGAGTTTTCTGATATTGGATATGTATTAGTATCCGGCCAAACTGCTATAGCAGGAAGAGGTGATGATTTACTTAAAAATGATGATGTTGGACGTCTATTCCTAGGCGGATGATTAATTCAAAATATTTTTTTAAAGGAATTCTTTGTGCAAAAGAATTCGATAGCCCTGCAATTGCTCTAGGTTTAAGCTTTTTAGCAATAGGTGCATTACTAAAAAATTTAGGTTTTACAATTCAAGAAAGTATTTTTTCTACCTTTTTAACTTATGCATTACCTGGCTCACTTGTGATGGCAGAATCGATTTTGATTGGCGTTTCGTTACTTAATTTATTTTTTGCAGTTTGGTTAGTTAATGCAAGATTGTATCCGATGACTGTATCTTTAATGCCATTGTTAAAGCACCAAAGTCAACCAAGATGGAAGTATTATCTTTCATGTCATTTTGTTGCAGTATCTTCGTGGTTAATTCTTAAAAATAATTATAAAGATATTGAAAAAAAATATAGAGTCGATTTTTGGATAGGAATTGGAACTGCAACTTGGTTGATAGCAATTTTTTCAACTATCTTAGGTTATTACTCTGCTGATTTCTTAAATAGAGAAATGATGATTGGATTAGCTATAATTAATCCAATTTATTTTACTTGCACAATGATAGGAGTGATGAAGTCTATACAATTAAATGTTTCAATAATTTTAGGAGCTATCTTAGGACCTTTATTTTATTTTATTAGTCCTGATTGGTGTGTTTTGATTGGTGGATTTGTAGCTGGAACTGTTGCTTTTGTAATAGGGGAGAAAAATGTCAGCTAATATTGTTTTAATAATAGTTATTACATCCTTAGCAACTTATATCTCAAGGTTTTTAGGAGCTTTTACTTCTGAAATAATAGATGAAAATACTAAAATATATAGGTGGTTTAATTATTTAGCCTATTCGACATTGGCTGCTTTAATTTCTAGAATGATAATATTTCCAGCTGGTGCACTTTCTGACAGTAATTATTTGTCTAGATTTATTGTTGTGCTTTTAGCAATAATAATTTTTAAATTAACTAGAAATAATTTAGTTTACCCAACTTTATTCTCTGCTATCATTATGTTTTTATTAAGTAGCTTTACGATATAAATGAAAAAAATTATTTTACTATTGTTCTTAATTTTAATACCAGGTATTTCACAAGCAGCATGTGATGATCCTTTAACTGATGGAGTTGATTATACTAACTGTAGATTTTCAGATGGACAAGATTTGCAAGGTAGTTATTTGCCTAACTCAAACTTATCATTCGCAAGTTTTATACAAGTAAATTTTGATAAAAGTATTATGATGACTTCTAACTTGTCATTTGGAACTTTTCCAGAATCAACATTTGTTAGAGCTAACTTATATGAGTCAACTCTAGTTGGTGGAAATTTCGAAAAAGCTAACTTTACAGGAGCCAATATGACAAGAGTTGATTTTATGGGCTCAACATTGATTGAAGCAAATTTTCAAAATGCAAATTTAATGGAAGCTAATTTTACTTCATCGAATATGACCAATGCTAATTTTGATGGAGCAAATTTAATTGGAGCAACATGGACTAATGGTGAAACATGTGGACCAAATTCAATTGGAGTTTGTAACAAATAATTATAATGGATAGCTTAGATACTATTCAAGGGTTTGATATTTCATTTAGTGATTATTCCAAAAGAATAATCAATATTAAAATTGAAGATGAAATTATAGATAAACTAATATTTCCTTTTAAAAAATTTGATATTACAGCTCTTGAATATAAACCTTTTACTAGATTTACACTTGCAAAATCGTTAGATGATTCAACGGGTGGAAAGCTAGGAAAATTTATAAACTCTATATTAAGAGATAGAGATACAGGTTGTTTCATTATAGGACCTAAAAATAAATCCAAAAAAATTGATAACAATTTTCTTATTAAACTATCAACAGCTGTAACACACTTACTAGGTAATCCAAATTTTGATTCAATGGCTGGAAAATATTATGCGAGATTTCATGTTAAACATGAGGACAATAGCGACTCATATCTTAGAAAAGCATATACTAATATGGATCTTCATACTGATGGAACTTACGTCAAAGAAAAAACTGATTGGTTATTAATGTTAAAAATGGAGGAAGAAAATGTTCAAGGAGGTGAAACTGCAATGTTACACCTTGATGATTGGGAACATTTAGATAGCTTAACTAATGATAAAGTTGGAAAACAAAACTTTATATGGGGTTCTCCAAAAAGTAAAAATGTTGATTACAAGGTGGAACATCCTGTTTTTTCAGAAGACGAAAATGGAAAACCACAAATTTCTTACATAGACCAATTTCCTGAGCCCAAAAATATGGAACAAGGATTATTTCTACAAAAATTATCAGACTCTTTAGAAGGAAGTCAAAAAAAGATTGTAATGCCTTTACCAGTTGGCTTTTCAGTAGTTGCAAATAACTATTTCTGGCTTCATGGTAGAAAACCATTTGTAGAAAATAAAAAATTATCAAGAGAATTACTAAGAATTAGAGGTTCTTTTTTTACTAATTAATTAATTTTAGTGATAATAATCACTTAGTTTATCATGAAAATCGGATTTATTGGTACAGGACATATCTCGAAATCAGTAATCAACGGAATACTGGGGTCAAAATTAAAAATTAATAAAATAATTGTTTCAAAGAGAAATTCAAAAATTTCAAGTGAACTTAAAAGAAAAAGTAAAAAGATAAAAATATCTGCTGATAATCAGGATATTATAAATCAATCAAATTGGGTTTTTTTAGCAGTAACACCAACGATTGGAAAAATTATTCTTCCAAAATTAAAATTTAAAAAAGGTCAAACGATAATAAGTTTTATATCAACTATAAAAATGACTGAATTAAAAAAATATATTAAAGTTAAAACTAAGATTATTAGAGCAATTCCTTTGCCTCCAATTTCTCTTAGAAAAGGACCGGTACCAATTTTTCCACCAGATAAACAAGTTAGAAATTTTTTTAATAAGCTTGGCACATCTGTTGAAATAAAAAATGAAAACCTATCACTAAATTTTTGGTCAACTTCATCAATGATGGCACCATTTTATGAATTACTACAAACTCTGAGTGAATGGTTAGTAAAAAAGGGAATTAATAGAAGCGACTCTCAAAAGTATATTACCTCGTTATTTATTGCTTTATCTGAAGATGCAAAAATTAATTCAAATAAAGATTTAAAAGTCCTTGTTAAAAATTCACAAACCCCAAAAGGTTTAAATGAACAAGCTGTTAAAGAATTAAGAAAACTTGGATTTTATAAATCTCTCAATAAAACAGCAAATAGCGTCTTGAATAGATTAAAAAAAAGTAAGTAAAATGTCTGACAATATCTTACAGGTAAATAATCTTACAAAATTATTCGGAGGACTAGCAGCAGTATCAAATTGCTCATTAAATATTAGATCGGGTTCAATAACTGGAATAATTGGCCCAAACGGTTCAGGGAAAACAACATTATTTAATTTAATAGCTGGAAATTTAAAATCTAATGATGGAGAGGTAATATTTAATGATGAAAATATTACTGATGTACCATCACATGAGTTATTTGGCAGAGGATTATTAAGAACCTTTCAGATTGCACATGAATTTTCAAACTTAACAGTTTTAGAAAACTTAATGATGGTGCCATCAAATCAAAGCGGAGAAAATTTATTAAATGCACTTATTAAACCAGGACTAGTTAAAAAAGAGGAAAAAGTTATTAGAGAAAAAGCCTATGAAGTTGTAGATTTTCTTAATTTAACACATTTAGCAAATGAAAGGGCAGGAAATCTTTCAGGAGGTCAAAAAAAATTATTAGAATTAGGAAGAACTATGATGGTTGATGCAAAATTGGTTTTACTTGATGAAGTGGGAGCGGGAGTTAATCGAACACTTTTAAAAGATCTAGGAACTGCAATATTAAAATTGAATAAAGAAAAAAATTACACTTTTTGTATGATAGAGCATGATATGGATTTTATAAGCAGAATGTGTGATCCAGTAATAGTAATGGCAGATGGTTCAGTTTTATTTGAAGGAACATCTGATGAAGTGAAAAAAAACGAAAAAGTAATTGAGAGCTATCTTGGAAAGTCAAACTTAACAAAAAAAGAAAATTAATGGCATACTTTGAAGGAGCAAAAATGACAGCAGGTTATGGGGATGGACCTGATATTATTAGTTCATGTTCCATAACTGCCAATAGGGGAGAGATAGTAGCTATTCTAGGTCCCAATGGTGCTGGCAAATCAACAGCCATGAAAGCGATGCTCGGATTATTAAAATTAAAATCAGGCTCTGTAACTTTGAATGGTGAAGATATTTCAAAAATTAATCCTCAAGATCGAGTAAAAAAGGGTATTTCATTTGTTCCACAAACAAGAAATGTATTTGCAGAATTAACTGTTAGAGAAAATTTAGAGATCGGTGGCTTTTTGACAGAAGGGAGTTTAGAAAATAAAATTGAGAGTATTTATAGTTTATTTCCAATCTTGAGTGAAAAAAAATCCCAAGTCGTCGGACAATTATCTGGTGGACAACGTCAGCAAGTCGCGCTTGGAAGAGCTTTAATGAGTGATCCATCAGTTCTTATGTTAGATGAGCCCACAGCTGGAGTTTCTCCAATTGTAATGGATGAATTGTTTGAACATATAATAAAAGTTAAAAAAACAAATGTTGCCGTTATTATGGTTGAGCAAAACGCAAAGCAAGCATTAAGTATTTCAGATCGAGGCTATGTATTGGTAACAGGTCAAAATAAATTTGAGGGATCCGGTAATGATTTACTTGAGGATCCCGAGGTTCGTAGATCATTTTTGGGAGCATAATGGATTTCTTAAATGCAATAATTGTACTTTTTAATTTCACAGTAATACCAGCGTTAGCTTATGGTTCACAATTAGCTTTAGGTGCTATTTTTGTTACTTTAATTTATGCAGTTTTAAGATTTGCTAATTTTGCAACTGGAGACATGATGTCTTTTGGAACAATGTTTGCAGTTATTCTAACATATTATTTTCAGTCCTTAGGTTTTGGATTAGGTGTTTTACCAACAGCACTTTTAACAATTCCTTTCGCCATCCTTATGATGATTTTATATATGTTAATCATAGATAAATTTGTTTTCAGTTATTACAGGATAAAAAAAAGTCCTCCAGTTCAGTTTGCAATGGTTAGTGTAGGGGTAATGTTTGTCACTCAAGCCTTAATTAGAATAATCATTGGACCATCTGATAGAAGATTTTTAGATGGTGAAAAATTTATAATTAAAGCAACAGAATTTAAAGAAATGACTGGTCTTGCAGAAGGTATAACTTTAAAATCAACACAAGCAATAACAATAATCGTAACTTTAATTGTTGTTTCAATAATGTTTTGGTTTTTAAATAGAACTAAAACTGGAACAAGTATGAGAGCTTATTCAGACAATGAAGATTTAGCATTATTGTCTGGTATAGATCCTAAGAGAGTTGTTTTGATTTTTAATAATTTTGGTTGGGATATTTCAATCCTGGTCTATTGCATTAACTATTTTAAATTATTGTTTAATTTCAGCAGTTATGACAATTGGGGCAAATATACAATGGGGTTATGCTGGATTAATTAATTTTGGTATAATGGGATATACAGCATTAGGAGGATTAGCTGTAGTCTTAGTTTCAGTTGAACCAGTCAAAAAAGCTTGGCAAGTTGGAGGTTTAAATATTTTAGCTTGTATATGGATAATTGTTGCAATTATCTTTGTAGTTAAATTTATACTTAACAGATTTGATAAATCTAAATTAAGAAATTACTCAGTAGCCTCTGTAATTTTAGGTGGAATAATTTTATTAAGAGTAACTGCTGCACCAGGAATAGAGGCGATCGAGTCAGTTGATCCAGCAAAGACAGGATTTCTCGGTGGCATGGGATTACCCGTTTTATTTTCCTGGATTGTCGGTGCGCTTTTGGCTGGCAGTTTAGCATTTGTCATAGGAAAGATCGCATTAGGTCTTCGTGCAGATTATTTAGCTATTGCAACATTATTAATAGCAGAAATTATCGTTTCAATTATTAAACATGAGGAATGGTTGGCAAGAGGTGTAAAAAATGTAATAGGATTAAAAAGACCAGCACCATACGAAATAGATCTACAAACTTCAGAATGGTTTATAAATTTAGTTACAAAATTTAATTCATCAAAATTAAATTTAATTAATTCAATCTCTGATAAGCAAGAAGCTCTAAATCAAATGGTTATTGATGCTTCATCGGTTTATGTAAAATTATGTTTTACAGGCTTATTTCTTAGTGTTGTTATTATCTTGTTAATTGTGACTCAGAAAGCTCTTTATTCACCTTGGGGGAGAAAAATGAGAGCTATAAGAGATAATGAAGAGGCGGCAAGTGCAATGGGTAAAAATATTGTTAAAGAGCATCTTCTTATTTTTATTTTGGGATCTGCAATTGTTGGCTTAGCTGGAGCTATGATGGTTACAAATGACGGTTTGTTTACACCAGGTAGCTACAGACCTATGAGATATACTTTTGTAATTTGGGTCATGGTTATAGTAGGTGGAACAGGAAATAATTTCGGAGCAATATTGGGGGGATTTGTAGTTTGGTTTTTATGGGTCGAAGCTGCTCCAATTGCATTATTTTTAATTAATTTGTTTACATCCCATCTGCCAGAAACTAATGCAGTTAGAGTTCACTTAATTGAAAGTGCTCCATATTTTAGATTCTTAGTTATTGGAATTGGTTTACTTTTAATAATGCGTTATAGACCACAAGGAATTATTCCGGAAAAAATTATTAAACAATAATGTATTATATTTTATTAGGTATTGTTTTAGGATTAATATTTTATTTATCTGACAAATATTTATTTTAAAACCCCAGTTAAGAAACTGGGGTTTTAATTTCTAATTATCTTTGCTTTTTGTCTTTAAACTTTCCACCTTTTATTTCTTTTTCAATAAAAGATCCAAAAGCTTCACCAACATCTGTAAATTCAACAGCTGTAGCACCTTCATAGTTTACCGCTTTACCTTTAGCTAATAAATCAAGTGCTTTCTTTAATTCACCTGGATAAATTTTTGTTCCAGGAGCATTGGCTACTGACATTACATTTTTTTGAACAGTCATTCTGTCAGCTTTTCCACCAGCTTGCATTGCAAGTGTGATCAAGGCTGCTGCATCATAACTTTCACCTGTGTAAGGACCTGATGAGTCAATACCACCAGCACTAGCAACTTCTTTAAATATACCAGCACCTTTACCCATTGATCCAGGTAAAGATCCAAATGATTTATTTAAATCTTTTCCAAATCTGTCAGTAAGAGAGTCACCAATCATTCCATCTGAAAGAACAAAAGTATCAAATGATCCAGAGTCTAATGATCCTTG
>LUMC01000245.1_pt1 | contig 11045 bp, 6 predicted proteins | sample 729671 | NCBI WGS metagenome assembly LUMC01 (sample SAMN03860273, study PRJNA289734) | marine metagenome | biome: seawater column; feature: ocean; material: water; isolation source: Red Sea water column Station 91 - depth 10m | place: Saudi Arabia: Red Sea | collected 2011-10-15 | depth 10 m | reverse complement strand
TCGAATACATAGTCAGGCACGTTTAACTGTGTTCCGTCATCAATAAAAGCAGAACCACTAAATGTTCCACCATATACAATAGCACCTTTATCCTCACTTAAATAAATGTCTGTAACATTATCGTCACCTAAGACCACCGTATTACTTCCTTTACCGATAGCTTCATTTCCGATTACAGTTTCATTGGTTGCACCCGCTTCACTACTATAAGCTGCTTTACCAATAAAAATAGATTGATCATTTGTATCGGCTGTTATGCCTGAACCTCTACCAGCATTTTTTCCAAGTGCTATTATATGATTACCAGTAGTTTGTTGAGAACCGGCATCTTGCCCTATCAAAATATTATCATTGGCAGTAGTTAGAGCTAAACCTGCGTCTTTACCAAGGCAGATATTTAACTCTCCGCCATCAATGGCATTTCCAGTGCTCATTCCCATAAAAATATTATTCTGACCTAAATCACCACTATTTTGATAAGCAGCTCTATACCCCATAACAATGTTATTTGAGCCTGACGTATTATTATTAGCCGCTTCAACCCCAATAGCTATATTAAATTGGGCGTTTTCGTCAATTTTTACCAGTGGTCTATAACCAATTGCTACATTTTTTGTAACATGATTACCACCTGAACTAGCACCACCTGCATCTTCCATAGCCTGATAACCAATAGCAACATTATGGGATGCTGTTACTACATTCTGAGCAGCCTCATAGCCAAGATGAACATTGTAAGAACCTTCATCATCACCTAAATATCTTGATGTTCTATATCCCATTAATATGTTGTGATCTATATTACCACCTTTTTGAGAAACAACACCACTACCTAATACAATATTGTGGTCTGCATTTGTACCATTTGCTCCTACTTTAGTTCCAGCTGAATGACCGATTATTATATTGCTATCAATATCGGTTTCACCATTACTTGCTCGACCAATTATTACATTATGATTTCCTGTAGTTACAGAACTTCCGGCACCTGATCCCAAAAAGGTGTTATCAGTACCTGAAGTGACATCTTGTCCTGCTGTATTTCCAATGAATGTATTATTTGCAGCACCACCGCCTGAATTATCTACATTCTCTCCAGCTTCGTTTCCAATATAGACACTTGCTCTACCACCACCACCACCACCTTTTTGATGTGCAATGTCGTTTGGTGCTGTATCTTCACCTATAGCGATAATATCATCATTTACAAAAATTGTTCTGTTATTCAATTTAAGTTCTGTGTGACCTTCAACAGATGTATCTACTCTAAATCCAGTCGCACCCGATGAAGGAATTGCAACTTTTAAATCACCAGCAGTCTCAACTTGACCAAAAGACCCTGTTGAGGTTGCTGAGCCACTCCAAGTATTTGCTACACCATCAAATATAAAATTATTATTATTGGTTTTTAGTCTTATGTCTCCAGCTTCACGATTGATTATTAAAAACTCATCACTGAGGCCCATCAAATCTGTTCCACTATTAGCATCCTGACCTGTGGTGCTATTAGCAATTTTTATCAATGATGTTCCATTATTGTAAACAGTTAGGCTTCCATGTCCACCACTATGATTAGTAGCTGGAACAGTCGCACCTCGACCAATTATAAAACTACCATTTTTGTCGAGTGCCGCACCATCATTGTCACCAGTTCTGAAAACTATGTGGTCTGGTGTGGATTCTAAAACTAAATCATTACTTTTTTCGTATATTTTTTGTTGTTTTATATTCAATTGTCCAAACGAACCAGTTGAAGCGGCTGAACCACTAAATAAAGGTTCAGTACCATCCGCGCCAGCAAATGATACTATATTTTCATATTTACCAAATGAAGCAGTTGAAGTCGCTGAACCACTTATTGTATTACCAATAAATAAATGAGTGTCGTCAGCAGTGTCACCAAAGATTGTTGAACCACTTGCTTGAGCTATAGACATAGAAACAACAGAAGAGGAAACTACATAATCTTCTGCAAATAATTTTTTTGTAAAAATAGGCATTACTCAATCTCCTCTAGTTTGAAACGATACTTTTTACCATTTTTCCTATTCAGTAAATATAAATCATCTTCACCTTCTTGAATTGTCCAACTGCCTGTAGTTCCATCAATTTCATTCGGTGTTGCATTTTCATTAGAAAGCTGTAAATCAGCAGTATAGATATTTGCCCATCTGTAACTATCTGCTCCTAAATCATAAGTATTATGTACAGAAGGTACTAAATCACCACTGGCAGTTAAAGGTCCTGTAAAACTTAAATCAGTGGTATTCCAATTCAACTGATTGGTAGAGCTTCCAACTTTGAAATGGCCTGTGGTATACCAATAGTTATTATCATCAACATAAATACCATCACCAGTTGTTACAATTACTGAATTACCATCTCCGTCTAATGTTGTGAATCCTAAATCAACAGTAGAACCATCTGAACCAGTAGCATATCTTGATATGTTATCTGAACCACTTACGGGTATACCACCAGTAAACTTACCTATAAACATTGAACTACCACTTGGACTATTTATAAATACTTCACCTTGTAACGAACCAGTTGTTGCAATAATATCACCCTTAACTCTGAGACTATCTAAATCATAATGCACATACTGTGAGTTCAATCCTTGAAAATTTGCACCATCTAATTCACCGCCTGTACCGACTCTGAAAAAATTGTTATTATACCAATAATTTGTCAAATCATTATGAATACCATCACCTACGGCAGTGAGAACAGTTTTACCATTTCCGTCTACTGTGGTATAACCTAAATCAATCGTATTACCACTGCCATCTGTTGCAAATCTTGATATATTAGACGAACCGCTTACCCTTATACCTCTTGTAGACCTACCGAAAAACATTCTATCACTATTAGTAACAGTATGTAGTTCTTGACTTATGGAGCCACTTTGTACGAAAATCGAACCTGTAAATCTATGAGTGTCATCACCTGTGTCTCCGAAGTCTGTTGAACCACTGACATCTATTGTAACCATATTCGTTACAGATGAAGATATTACAAATTGTTTTGCCTCTACAACATCAGCTTCTAATCTTCCAAAAGAACCAGTCGAAATTGCGGAACCGTGCTGTTCCTTCAAATACGTTTTCCAAGCCACTACCATCTCCGATAAAATGCCCAAAAGAAGCGGTTGAGACTGCTGAACCACTTAGTGTTGGGCTTAATACATCTGTATTTCCGTCATTGTGACCTATAAGAGTTTTTCTGCCGGTATGTCTATACTCTAAAAATACCCTACCTGAAGGACCTTCTAATTCAACACTATTTAAATCATTATAGTTTGCTCTAAAAATAGCATCGTAATAATCATTAGCATCATTGTTTGATACTAATCGTAAACTGGTTGAACTATCATTGCTTCTTATATCTACTGTATTTTGGTCACTATCTGTACCGTCATGTCCGATAGCAAGAGCTGTTTTTGATGTTTCAGAAAGTATAAGTTTTTGAAGAGAGCCGGTCGAAGCAGCTGAGCCACTTACATTTCCTTCTGTTGTTAAACTTCCTGTAATAATGGCATCACCATGTACATCTAACATAGCATCTGGTGTAGTGCTTCCTGTATTTCCTATTCGGGTTTTATTACTGATTTGTGCAAATCCCTCAACATGAAATTGTAAACCAGGGTCCGACCCTACGCCGAGTCTCGCATCTGTTCCAAGTAAGCTTAATCTACCAGTTCTACCATAACGAAAATGGGTTGTGCTGTCTCCAAGTCTAAATTGTCCTTGTGTTATCTTAAAAGCATCACTATCAGAGTTGTCAATACCCATTATATAATTGGTTTCACCTGTTGTTAGGAATTCTAACACAGCATCACCACTACCTGCCTGCTCTAATAAAATTCCCTTTCCACCAGAAGCATTTTGTGGGCTATGTGTTATAGAATCATTTCTGAATATGTGAAGTTGTGATTTTGGTGTTACTGTATCAACGCCAATCCTATCTGGTACATGCACCGAACCAAACGAACCAGTTGAGGTTGATGAACCACTTATGTTACCAGCTATTTCTAAATTACCACTACCTGTAATATTTTGTGTAAATGATGTTCCGTTTGTATGACTAAAAGTTGCATGAGTTGTATTTCCGCTATTTGTATAGAATACTAAATCACCAGTTGAGTAACCTGTAATTCCATATCTAGCACCAATTCTATTTTGAAATTGTACTTCATTTTTATCTGTCGTTATATTAACTGTGGAAGTGTGAGGATCAATTTCAAGATAGCCTTTATAATTTTCAAGTCTTATACCAGCAGTAGACTCAACTCCATATACTGCCATTGGAGCTGAATTTGATTGACCAAGCTCAACTCTACCAAACGAACCAGTTGAGGCAGCTGAACCACTTATTAAGGCATCTCCACCAAATATAACTTGAGTTTGAGATGAATTACCAATTACGGTTTGGTTATCTGCTGTAGCAGCGGCATCATGTCCAATTGCAATTTGGTTTGTGGCTCCTGTGCCAGAAAAATCAGCACCTTGACCAATTGCAATGTTAAAGTTACCAGTTGCAACAGTATCGCCAGCAGTTCTACCAATACCAACATTTCCGATACCTGTACTAACTTGTTTTAATGCTCTATAGCCAACAGCAGTATTACCTGTAGAATTTCCTTGTGATAAATTTTCTTGTCCGATTGCTACATTTTGGTCACCCGTAGTTATTTGCCCACCAACAGTATATCCAATCAGAGTATTTTGTCTACCACCAGAAGTGGCGATACTTTGACCTGTGCCAGCATAACCAATAACTGTATTAGATAAGTCACCTTGATTAAACGATATAATACCTGGTGTTTCTCCAGTATTCAACTCTATTATACCAAACGAACCAGTTGAAGTTGATGAACCACTTACTGTATCACCAACAAATTCGTGAACATCATCAGCACTATCCCCAAATATTGTACTACCACTACTGAATGATTGAGTTAAATGAACCACTGAAGAAGATACGATATAGTTTTCGGCTATAATATCACCAGTAGCTTTTATATCACCGACTACATCAAGAGCTCTAGTTGGATTTGTGGAATTGATGCCAACATTTCCTGTAAATATATTTGTTCCACTAAATGTACTTGTTCCACTCGTAGAAAATTCAGAAGTTTCTACTCTACCAAACGAACCAGTTGAGGTTGATGAACCACTTACATTACCAGTAAAAAATGAATCTCCAACAACATGAAGTTTTTGTCCTGATTGCGGGCTATTTGTATTTATACCAAGTGTTCCTTCACCTGAAACTCTTAGTATAGTGCTATCATCTTTATTAGCAAGTTTAAATGGTGAGTCTGTACTGTTAGTACCAGCTCTTACATAAAGACCGTAATTACGACCAGCGGTTGATTCGTTATTTCTAAAATAAGCAAACCATTGATTATCAACTTCAGAAACGACTTGAAAAGCAGCAGGTGGTGATAACAATGTATAGGTTTCAGAATCATTGACTATTGCAATACCCTCTGTTGTGCTTTTTATAGTTTGTCCGCCAAGCATCAACCTTCCAAAAGAACCTGTTGAAGCTGCTGAACCACTTAGTTTTGTACTTACTACTTCTGTATCTCCAGCAGTATTACCTATTAGAGTTTTTCTGCCTGTATGCCTATACTCTAAAAATACTCTACCTGAGGGACCTTCTAATTCAACACTATTTAAATCATTATAATTTGCTCTGAAAATAGCATCGTAATAATCATTAGCATCATTGTTTGACACTAATCGTAAGCTAGTTGAACTATCGTTACTTCTTATATCTACTGTATTTTGGTCACTATCTGTACCTTGATGTCCAATAGCAAGAGCTGTCTTTGATGTTTCGGAAAGTACAAGTTTTTGAAGAGAGCCTGTTGAGGTTGATGAGCCACTAACATCTCCGCTTACAGTTAAACTGCCTGTAATACTTGTGTTATTTGTTAGATTTAGTCCATCAAATGTTGGTGTGGCAGTTGTGTTTAAATCCTGTGCCCCTACATTACCTTCTATGATAGCTATCCTACCAGCTAAACCACCGCTGACAGCAGTGGTGGAGCCAGATATTTCAGATTCAATCTGAGCACTACTGCTTAACATTCCTACAAATGTTGTAGCAGTCAACGGTCCTGTTATACCAAATGAACCACTTACATTAAACGAACCTGTAAAATTAGGATTTAATTGTTGGGATCTAATCTTTGCCAATCTAATTCTCTCTTATCATCCCACCACTTTTGCACACCATAAGATATTTTTCTTTTGTGTTCAACAGTTTTAGGCTGTTTCATTTTTTCAATTGTTTCCATAGTTACCTTCCTGTCTGTTTGAGCGCAAGATTTACAGACAGAATTATTACCTACGGCTCTATCAAAGGAATCTTTTCTTGTATAGTAAATCACCCTACTGCAGTCGGGACATTTTCTATTCTTTCTATTCTTCCAATGTCTTTTTCTCATAGTAATAAATATAAAGAAATGGTAAAAGAAAAGTGGTATCTACGAATTAAATTTACCCATAGCAATTATTTCATCATCAGATTCTAACTCATAACCTATACTATCGGTATTTATCTTTAAAAGTAATGATGATGCAGCTTGTTGTATTTCTAAAGCATCATGCTCCATATACTGTCCATTTATAAAAAATACAAAGTCTTGTTCATTTGTTGCATCTAAAGTTGCAGGAGATGAAGCAGTAACGGCGTTAAAACTAGCTGTGGCACCAGCTGTTATTGATGTTGCCTTTTTAACAAACTGTTTTCTAAGATATGAAAATTTTTCTGACTGAGTGACACCCTGTTCTGTTATTCCACCAGCAACAACTAAAGAGCCAGTTATAGTTACAGAGCCTGTCATCTGATGCGTATCGTCTGTTGTATCTCCGAATATAGTTGAACCACTTAGCGACTGATAAGTAATATCTGTGACGGATGATGACACAATATAGTTTTCTGCAATTATATCACCTAATACAACCCAATCGGTATTCACCTCAGCTTTGCCATCACCCCTCTGCTTTATCTCAAATGATGTGTCTCCAATGTGTAATGCGTTTGACATACTGACATTAGCAAATTGAACTGTGCTTGTGGTTTCCACTGGCTGTCCTATACTAAATGTAAAATTTGTTGGAGATGTTCCATCAAAAGTATCACCACCGGCTATTGACATACCTGTTCCTGCAATTACCTGAAGAGGTTTTACTTCAGGCCTCAAATCTGCTTGCTGTACACTGATTCTTACATCTTTTTTGTCACCAGTCAAATCAGCTATATCAATGCCTATACCGTCATTAATTACGACTCTTTTTGGAGTCAATTGTTTTTGTGTTGTTACTACTTTGCTAAATTCTTCAGGTATTAAATAACCGTTGAGAGTAACAGTAAAATTTGTTCTAATCAACCTTTCTGTATTTACTGAAACCTCACTGGCATCGGTGTAGTTATCTATCTGTGTTCTAAACTTAAACTTTCCATCTTCACCCCAATACGAGCCTTCTGAATATATGATGTGTTCAACAATTTTATTCATTTGCTCTATGTAGGTTGTCCACACTATAAACTCATATTGTAATGTAATGTAATCAGGCACTGCTACACTATATAACTCTTTTTGTTCATTCAATCCTTGCTGTACGGCAAATTTGTCATACCTATTTCTATCCGTATACTGTTTTTGAAAAGTGTAATGTAATTTTGGGTCTAATGGATTTAATTTATCGACTGCTAGATTTTGGTCTTTTTCTATTGAAGTTCGTTTGAATGCAATTAGTGGAGTTATCACCTGTTTTTTGTTGTCAACTAAGAAACCTCTTTTCTGTACCATACTCCATCTTTGTGGATTAGAATACATTATCGGAACTTTAACTTGTTCACCATTTTCCTCAACTGTTGGTTTGATTACATTATTAAAGTAAAACATAATAGTTGAATCAATATCCATCAACCCTATGGAAAAATTTTGTACATCGTCATTGTTTCGAGACCTCAGAAGACCTCTATTTAATAACTTCCTTTTACTTCTTGGTATAGGTTTTTCACGAGCCATTATATACTCCTAACTCTCTCTATTTGTACTGAGCTTTTTCTTACTAAAAATGCCGTCGCTACGACTGAATAATTTTGGTCGAACATTCCTCCAATCAACTGATTTTCATTTATTGAACCAACCTCAAAATATCCATAGTTCCAATCTATCAAATCTCCTAATTCTAAAACCATACTGGCATCGATAAAAGATTGTCTAAGAAAAGAAAAAGTTGCATTTTGGTTGTTACTTGCACCAAACTCATCTTCATTGTAATCGAAGTCTTCAGCTGCAATTATACAATTCATCTCTACACCATTCTTATAAATTCTATTTCCTGCAGCAGCTTCTCCATACATATTTGTAGCCGACTCTTGTAAGGATGGTTTATAGATGACAACTTCTTGATTTATCAATCCGTCTTTGTTGTTTTGTGCATCGCCAACTAACTCTTTAGTCACTCTTGTAATAAGATTGATGTCTTTCTGAGGTAAAAATCTACCAGCCATTTTTTTATCCTATGTAAATTGGGTATGGAACTTTAGCCAACTTTTCGTTTAAAAATTGTGCTTCATCTTTATCGGCTTCTAATAATGCTTTTCTACTTGTTTGTTCTAACATTTCTCTGAGTTGAGTCATAAGAACTTCCTTTTCGGCTGCTGCCTCTGTTCTCAATGTGTCACCATCGAGTGTAGTTTCAGCATTCGGTATAGGTAGTGAAGCATACTTACTTCTAATTGTACCTAATAATTCTTTACAAAGAGCTAAAGCATACTTCTTTATCCACTGTTTACCAACATCGTTGATTTCTAAAAATTCCATATTATTGTAGGGAGCATTTGATACATCTGTAATTACACCTGTTGTTGTTCCCTGTAAAGTTGAGTCTCTGTCTTTTTTAACTAAATACTGAAAATGTAAATCGTATGTCGATGTAGGATTAGGAAAAATTCTCAATTTATTATTCCTAAGTTCAAAGGAATATGCAGATTTCCTAATTTGGTCATTAAATTCTATAGCTTGTATCTTCAATATATCGGCATACATTGGCATCAACATAAATTGGACAGCAGGGGAATAGTTACCCCACCCAAAAGAGTCCATCATATTGTAACTTCCATCGCCAGTTCCCGCATAAGGGTCGAAATATCTGGTTATTGCCGGAGTTGCTTCGTAAAATATTTTTCGGACTTCTATAGCATCACCATTTTCTTCAACATCAGCCCATAGTGCATTCAAGTCGTATTCTTGAGAACCACTTGATATTTCTATAGAACCTGTTTTCCAACTTACTGTACCACCAACACCAGCTTCTGTTCCATATTGTTCCGCTAGTTGTATATTCCTACCTATTGTTGGAGTTACTTTCCTATGAGTTAAATTTTCTTTGGTAGCACCTGAGCCAGTTTCTTGACCTTGTAGTGCGAGTATATTGTCTTTAATATTAAACTGATTTACTTGTGCAGAATATTCTGTAATAGCCTCTTCATAACAGGCATAAAATTGAACATCTTGCAGTTCAACAGCGACTATCGGATATCCTAATCTCTTAGCTGCCCAATCTGAAAATTTGTCAACTGAGTGCTGACCTGAACCTGAAAACTCTGTATCACTGTCGTAAAATCCATATGGAGTATTACCAGCTTCAAATGAACTACTACCTGGCCATATTGCTTCCATTATATTCTCCTAAAAGATGTAATTATTCAATAATAAATATACAACGCACAAAAAAAGGGTGAGAAAACTCCCACCCTTTTTTAAGTAGATTAATTGATATTCAATTAAACTTGGTTGATGTGTGTTACGATCACTTTACCATAGAATTCAGGTCTTACCATCTTCTTAGCGTAGCGAGTCATTACACCTTTTCTTGGTGTAAAGTTCTTAGGATCGTATACCAATGGTGTCATAATCATCGGTACATATGGAGCATATACAGCACCAGTTTCTAGGAAGTTACTTCCACGGAAACCAACAAGTATAGAATTATCCAACATGTAAGGATTCTTATAAACAGTGTATCGGTTATTAATCGAACCAACAGCTTCAACACCCATAGCATAGGTTTTGCCGGAAGCATCACCTGTGTTAGCTATATATCCACTAACTGATTCTAATATTGTAGCAGTTTCAGGTGAAACAACAACAAAGTTAGCACCACCACGTAGTGTTTTCTGATGTATTGCATTAGATACAGATTGTATCTTAATTCCAAGAGTTTGGAACCAAGATGGTTTAGTGTAAGCATTAGACTGTCCACTAATTTCTGTAAATGCAGGTTCGCCAGTACCTGAACCATCGTACTCAAATCCAACTTTTGCTGACCAATACTCTGTCTTTGCAGCAGCATCTAGTTTCAACATATCAAGGATTTCAAGATCGATTTCCATAGCGATATACTCACTTAACATAGCAGTAAGTTCAGCTTCAGCATCAACAGAATGATAAGCGTTAAGGTCTTGAGCAAGCTCAGGTGTCCATACAGCTTTTAACTTTCTGGTTTTAGCAACGATAGCTTCACTCTTTAGAGCGATGTCTATTTCAGGAATATCGATATCTGTTTCAGGATTAGCATCAATCTGAGCTGCAGTTGCTTCAAAATCACCACGATTCTCAGCATTTGGAGCTTCATGATATAATACTGATGCTGTAGCAGCAGTACCTGTAGCATTACCGTTTTCTTTGATTAGGAAAATTACGTCACCATCGCTATTCACAGTTGTGTAAGCTGGGAATGTATCAGATACATAAGAACCAGTAATTTCAAAAGCTCTAGCACCTTTTTGGTCGTGTCTTGTAAAGTTTCCTTGGTCTACTGTTACTTTTTGGATTTGTCCTAAAGCAACAGAAGCACTTAGATCTGGCTCAAATTCAACATCTTTCCAAGAAGCTGAAGCCACTGCATTACCTGAATCGGTAGTTAAGTTCAGTGGAACCGTGATCTTATCGTTAATTGAATATCCGAATTTACCTGCACCATAAAGTCCACCACTTGCATCAGCATTAGAAGCAG
>LUMC01000275.1_pt1 | contig 11148 bp, 13 predicted proteins | sample 729671 | NCBI WGS metagenome assembly LUMC01 (sample SAMN03860273, study PRJNA289734) | marine metagenome | biome: seawater column; feature: ocean; material: water; isolation source: Red Sea water column Station 91 - depth 10m | place: Saudi Arabia: Red Sea | collected 2011-10-15 | depth 10 m | reverse complement strand
CTTGTAAACCACCCGTAACATTAACGATAATTGGTGTTCCGGCTACTAATGATTCTGCTGTTCCTAAACCAAATCCCTCATTGGATGCAATATTAATCGTTACATCAGCAATATTATACAATTGGTTTAATTGTTTAGAAGTTAATCTATCTTGACTAAATGTAATATTACACTCTGGCATTAAATGTCTAACTAATCTTGGTAAGTCTGTTCCGTTTTCATCTCTTGGTTGTGTGTGTAGAAGAAATGCTACTTTATCTCGTTTTTCTTCTGGTATTCTGTTTCTAAATTCTTGAAACGCTAATAAAGCATCAGATGTCATTTTTCTTCTAATGTTTCTGTTGTTGTAAAACAATACAAACTCAATGTCATCTGGATTTTGAATACTAAATATTTTCTTTTTCAATTCAATCATTTCCTCGTATTCCTCGTGTAATGGTGGAATAGGATAAAATGATTTTGTATTGATTCCGTGTGGAACATAAGTAGAATCCCAATCTGTTCTTGGTTTTCTTTTTGAAACTTCATCTACAATAGCACAAGTTTGTTTTGAAATGTTCATAATCAAATCACAACTTTCATAATAATTTTCGTTATATTGTGGTGCTGGCCAGTCGTCCCAGATATTGTAATAAAAGATTGGAATGTTTTGTCTTATCTCGTGTTCCATATGAAATAACCAAATCCAAAATCTTGGGTCTGTGTAAATCATAATAGCATCAGGTTGTTCCATATTAATCATTTGTCTTAATATATCTGGATTACCATAACCGGATACTGGAAACACCTTAACGCTTGCGTTATCAATACCCAATCCTTTATTTACATCTTCACTTAAATCAAACATCTGACCTTGTTCAGGGTGTTTAATAGCACCACCAACTTGAACCCAATCAAAATGATGAGCCGTTCCCATTATTATTTCACGGGACATTGTTCCAACTCCTGATGACATTCTCATATCATCAGAAAATAACAAGATTTTCTTTTTTTTCATTATTTATCCTTTTAATAACTTTTTATTTGTATCAACATCAGCGTGTTCATCAAAATATCTTTGAAGTGTTTCTAACTTTCCTGTTGCTGTTTCTAACTTTTCAACATATTTATCTATCTCAGTCAATAAATCTGGGTGTTCCCCAATAGCGACTGGTTTATTAAAATATACATCAAGTGTTGCTAGTGCTTCTGATATTTCTGCTTTATATTTGTCAATACTCGCTTGTAACAATTTGTTTTGAACCATTTCTAACTCCTATAAATTACTTCCACTTTCTATTAATTCTTCGTGTTCTGTAATTAGTTTTTTGTATTTTTTATCTTTTAGATACAAATCCATACTTCTGTTTACTAATTTTTGAAGTGTGAAATCTGAACCTTCTTCTTTGAACTTTTCATAAAGTTCATTTAAAATTTTTACACTTGTTAGTTTCGTAATATCCATATGTAAATAAATATCATCAAGTTTTAATAACGAGTGATTTTGTTTCTTCACCACTTTCAAAAAATACTACTAAATCTACACTATCAACTATTATTTTATTCTGAACGAAATAGTGTTTCATATTATATCTTTTATTGTATTTATGTTCAGGTAAAATACAATATTGATTCCATTTATAATGAAATGGTGGTATTTCTTGATAATCAATATTAAATTCTAAACAAATTTCTTTTACATATCTTTCAGCACCATATTTACCACCACCACTAACTATCGTCAGACTTTTTCCAAAATCTTCTCTCCAAAGATAAATGTGGTTTTTAATTTTTTTAATGTTTTCATATGTATCAGAACCAAGTATTGCTACTATAACTTTATTATCCGTCATTTCTTTTTTGCTTCTTGATTATTTTTGGTTCATTAATATAAACTAATATACTCTCAAAATGATTAATACCTTTTAGTAAATTTTCTTTACTAACTTTTTCAAAAGTATGAAACCAACGACCTGAATAAGGTAGTTCTTTTTTAAATTTATCATAATCTTGTTTGGAAAGTATTTGATACCAACACACATCATTTATTTGTTGATATTCAGTTGATGATATTCTAATACTAAAATTAACTTTCCCGTCATATCTTTTAGCAAAATCTTTTAATTTAGAAGTTAAATTATCTTCTTCTGTATAAAACAATCTAACATCAAATCCTGAATATCTTTGTGATATTTCATTGATTCTATCCATAATTTCTTTTTCATATGATTTTCCAATAAAATAAGAAAGATTTAATCGTAAGTCGTATCCTGCTACCATTAGTTTGCTTTCCTATCACATAATTCTGGTTTATCTTTGAACTCACAATACTTACAATTTTTTGTTGAAACTATTTTTTTATAAATGTGTTGTTCATTATGTTTTCCTTCTTCATCAAAACACTCATCAATAAATTCTTTTAACGAAGTGTTTACTTTGTTGATACTTGGTGTTCCACTAGCTGGAACAAATGTTTGGATTCTTCTTTGTGGAAAATCCATATTTTCGTATAGTTTTCTTTTCACAATAAAGAACTCAACATCTATTTTGTCAATCGGAAAATTAAATTGTTTTGAATAAAATTGTTTGTATAATAATAACTGATTAGATTTGTTTTTATCAGCTTTAGCCCATTTGTTCCAACCCATTGTGGAAGTTTTGATATCAATAATTTTAAGTCTATCTCTTATTTCATCTCTAATGATAACATCAATAAACCCTACAAAGTTTAGATTTTTAGGTAGTTTATAATTAAGTGGTCTTTCAATACCAGCCAAACTATAACCTTTTTTACTGAAATATTGAGCTCTTTTCTTCTTGAAATAATCTAGAATTTGAACACCTTGAAAATAAAATTCTTTTAGTTCTTCTGCACTACTTAATACTTCACCTTCTTCAAGACTTTCTTTTGTTTCAAGATATTGTTTTTTCATCTCGTCCATTAAGAATTCGTCTAATGGAAGTTCATTTGCTTTCTTGATACTTTCAGCATACATTACTCTTAAATACAATTGAATACACTCGTGAATAGCAGAACCAAAGATAGTATAGATATTACCTTTGAATTGTCCGTATCCGTCAATGTATTGTAATTTCCATTTATGTGGACATTGAACCCATTGTGAAAATTGTGAATAACTAATTCGTGCCATTATTTAGCCCATTTACCTCTCGCTACAACTTGTGCCATAACTCCATAATTTGATATGTCTGAAAAACTATCAGTTACGGGTTCACCCTCAACTGCAGAATCTCCACCTCTCATTAGTAAAGTTTTAATTCTTTCTACTTTATCATTGATACGAAACCATAATCCTAACAATGATAACTTGATATCTTCTTTGGTTTTTAAAATTGTTCCTACGGCAATGTTTTGTGGGCCATAGTCATATTGTTTTCTACAAAATAATTCGTATTGTTCTCGTTGTATTGTTTTGAACTCGGAAGTCATTTCTGGATATGTTTCTTCCATATATGAAATAACATCACCATTTTCTGTGGTTTTTAATGTAGAGCTCTCTTTAATAGTCTTTTCCATTATCTCTCCTAATGTAATAATTTTTTATGTAAATGTCAAGTATTATTTTATTGGTAAACCAAGTTTTTTTATTTCTTTTGGGTCTGTTCCGTATTTTCTGAATAGTTCTGCTAATTCATACATACCACCCTCAGTCAAAAGAAACATTTCGATATGTTCTTTGGCTGTTCTAAAATTAACTTGGTAGTGGTTAGAAATTATTTCTAACGCCCATTTGGGGTATTCAATCATTTGTTTTCTCCCTTTAACATATTTTAACCAAATCTTTTTCTTTGGTAAAATATCTATGTAAAGTTTGTATAATATTTCTGGTTTTATATCGTATCGTTGAACTTCATTGACTAATTCTAACCAATTTGGATTCATTGATAAAAATCTATTCACCATAAAATTACTGAAAGTTTTTTTATCTTCTTCGGATAATTTACTCCAATAAGTTTTATGTTGAACTGAAGTTATTTGATTTATGTGGTCAAATAAACTTTTTTTCTTAATTACTGCTTGTTGTTTCTTCACCTAGTTGAGCCGTTGGATTTAATTTAGTATTAATGTGTCCACAATTACCACAACTATAAACTTGAACTGGGATAACTGCTTCTTGTCCAGTTGGTGAGACTAATCTTGATACTTTCTTCAAGAAAAATGACTGGATAAATAATCCGTTTCCACATTTTTCACAAAGAATTGTTTCTGCTTGTGTTAAATCAATTTGAAGTCCGTCTGGTCGTTTTTTGTCATCTGTTAACATTGTATCTCCTATTTGATAATATTTAAAATTTCAATTAACATAGCCATAGCGTTGATTTCTTTATCAACTACTTGAGCATCAGATAACTCGTATTTAGCTATTGTCAATATAACTTCTGCGATATGTCCTTTACCATATGATTCTATTTCATCATACAATAATCTAAACAAATCTGCATAATCTCTGATTTGTGAATCTGCTAATAATTGTCTTAGGTTTTTAAAAGCATTCTTCTTGTCTTGTGTTTGTAGTATTTCTAACACTTGTAATTTATAATCGTTTTGAACTAAACTTTCTGTATCAACTATTAATTGATTGTCAACGATATTTCTTTGAACAGCGTTGATTATTCTTCTAATGTCTGGATAACTTGAATTAACCATTGTTACGATTTGTTCGTTTTCAAAAGAAACACTTTCTGTGTTTAAAATCTTTGATATGTGTATTGCTACTTCTTTTTTAGAAGGTGGAATAATTTGAAATGATTGACAACGACTTTGTATCGGGTCAATTATTCTTTCTACATAATTACAAGTCAAAATAAAACGACAATGTTTTGAAAATGTTTCCATAAGATTACGCAGTGCGGCTTGTGCGTTTGGTGTTAAGAAATCACACTCATCTAAAATAATTACTTTTAAATCTTTGAAACCTACTGATGAAGCAAACATTTTGATTTTATTTCTCACGGTTTCTACATTATTTTCATCAGAAGCATTTACATACATTTGGTCGCAGTCAACATTACTAACCAATAATTTAGCTAGTGTTGTTTTACCGGTTCCCGCTTTTCCGTGTAATAATAAGTGTGGAATATCACCAGTAGAAATATACTTACTTACCTTTGTTTTTAAATGTTCATTACCAATATAGTTTTCTAAACTAACCGGTCTGTATCTTTCTACCCATAATGTATGTTGTTTGTTTTGTGTCATTTATTTCTCCTACATAAATTTTTCAATATCGACATTTGGTTTAAACACTCTTTTATAGTTTACCATATCCCACGGTAAATCATCTTCTGAATAACCCTCTTGAACAATACCTCTTTGTGTAACTTCTATCTTTCTGTCTTTTCTAGCAAATAACCAAATACCTTTTGCTGTTTTTGTTGATAAATCAAACACTTGGAAATCTTTTTCGTATGATTTCATATCAACAATCACCTCGTTATGACCAGGGTCATCATTAAAAGTAAAGGCTGGTTCTCCTTTTGCGTCAAAAGGCATTGGGAAAGTCCATAAAATATTTTTACAAATTCTACAAGCCTCATCTACAAATTTTTTCTGATATTCTTGTGGTATGTGTTCCAATGTTTCTGAACACCAAGCCCAATCCCACTCTTTATCTTTGAAGTCTGTTCCTTCAATTAAGTCTTGACAATAATCAACTCCTGGGCCTGGTCTAATGTCAAGGTTTCTATATTTTAAAGTTCTTGTGATTAATACGCCTTTGTATGGGGCTACACAACCACCTCCGATATCTAATATTGATTCTGCTCCTCGTGGTGGCAGATATCTTAAAAAATATCTAATTACATTTTCTACATTTTTATGTTCTGATACATCTATAAGTGCCATAATTAAAACCAATCGTGTTTTTTCACTACAACCTTTTCTGATTTTTGTCTAGGTGTTAGTGTTAAGTTAACATTTTTTGTTAAAGAAGTCAAGTCTTTTTTTAAATTATCTGGAATAGAATAACTTGTGTAAGGACTTTTATAATTATCTTCAACTCCTATTTCTAATAAATATCTACGAATATATTGCCATACCGAATTTAATTGAATATTTGGTTGAATTTGTTTAATAATATCATTTTTAAAATTAATACCATTTTCAATACAATACAACCAATTATGTGCATCTTTCGGAATATGTTTTCTTTCTTTGTCCATAATCTCGTTGATAGAATTTAAAACATTTTCTTTGAATTGTTCATCATAGTTTGGTAGTTTCCATTCAAATCTTTCGTATGATGACAAACTTTTTAATTTACTTTGAAAATCCTCTTTGGTTTTAAAAAACAATGGATAATTGTCTCCAACCACTTTACGCATAGTTGGGTGGTCATAAATTAAAACCGGTTTATTTAGTGATAATCCGTCTTGTATCGATAGATTCCAAGTTGCATAATTATCAACAAAACAAACACTACAAAGAGAATTTTCAAGTAAATGTCTGTATTTTGGTCTTGTTAATCCTTGAGCTCTATATTTCTTTGGAGCTTTAGAATCAGTGCACCAAACATCATAATCTAATCCTTCCATATATTCTTCAAAACGATTTACACCTGTTGACTTAGCCCATCTGTGATTAAATACTATTGTATTTGAAACATCAGTTTTTAGTGGAACTGAGTCTGGAAACTTATCGTTTGATAATGGAAATGTTTTTGTTTTTTTATCAACATAGTCCAAATTTAATTTAGTAGATTGTTCATTTGAGTAATTCTTTTCTAACCACCTAGAAGAAATGTCTGTGTGAAAAAATGTCTTATCACTTTGTTGTATTGCTTCTAATTGTCTTAAATAAGAAGGCGGTATAGCTGATGATGAACGACTTTGTGGACAATCTACCCAATGAAAAAATATAAAACGACCCATATTTTGTCCATATCTTTTATCATTAAACGATACTAATACATTGTATAGTTTTTCTGGTTGATGACAAAATACAAAATCAAAATCCATAAAACGAAAATCAAATAAATTCCTAAATGACGCTCCGTCAAAGTGAGAACGATTTGATAAAACATCTCTTGGATATTTGAATGGAATTAAGGTAACATTTTCTCTATCATCTGGTATATTGTGTTTTTCAGGCACAACTACATAATGATGACACTTTGGTAAAAATGTTATCGTCTTATCCAATACCTTATAATTAGAATCAAATTCGTGCTGGAATACTCCACTACTATCAAATCTAACTGGGGATTGGAAATGTAATATTCTTAATCCCTTTGGTTGTTTCATATTAATTTACATTTTGAACTGCAACAAGATAATATGTTGATTCATAATCACCAACATTAAAAGTAATTCTAGCTAATCCCTCAGAACTAACTTCTAATACTGCGGCTTCACATTCCTTGTTTGCTTCTAATACATCTTTAAATAAATTTGCATTGAAAGATATATTATCAATTGTGTTATCAGTTTGATTTTCAACAGGAACTGCTACACGATTAGTTGCGATTGATGAATAACCAATAATTACTTCTGGTTTGTCTCCGGAAACAATCGTAAATGATTCTGTATCTGGTAGTGCTCCTTTACCTGAAATAAATTTACTTACAAATGTTTTATCTACATTTAGTAGTAATTCAAATTCAGGGATTTGTTTTAATTGTGGTGGTGTGTTGATTACTGAAAGGTCTGATAACATATACCTTACTTTAGCACCACTATCTTTAGCGTCTAATGAAATTGCTTTCTCTTCTGCTTTTACTAAATCTACTGAAACATCATTGTCTAATACTGACAACATTTTCAATAGAACATCAGTTTGATAAACACCAAAATCAGCTTCTGTTATTGAATAGTTTTTCAATTTAACTTCACCCAACAAAGACTTATCACCCGAAACAAATCGTGTAGATAAACCATTTCCGTCAGAATTGATTGCTACTGAATTTACATTACCACTTAGGTAATATTTGTTTATAAACTTAACTAACTTACTTTTATCCATTGTTATAACTCCTTATTATTTTATAACCATTTTACATTAATAAATATCATTTTGTATTCTCAAAATCAAAAAAACTTTTCAATTGTGGAACTTTTATCCATTGGTAAAGTCCAATTTAAACTTTCATAAAACATCTCTATTTTCTTTTGTAGAGCTTTCTCATACATTTTTTCATAGTCTGCATATTCTTTAATAAATTTAATAACCTTTGGTGAGTCTTCAAACCCTTTAAACGCTATGGTTTCCATACCGATTGGATTGTTTTTTAAATACACCCATTTAATTTTATCTCCGTCTGAAATATATTGGTATCTTTTGTTTTCACCAAAAAATCTTAACAAATCATTATGATTGATAGAAGCTTTTACATGCACAGGTGTTCCTTTTTTGTGTGGTGTGATAACTGCTTTCTCATCTGTTGTTGTGAAAGAATTTCTTTTAGATGATTGAATAAATTTAGATAACTTTTTTACACCGGTTGGCATAGCAATCTCGTCATAATGTTTAGTCAATAAATCTCTTTTAAATGTTAATATTCTATCATCAATCTTATCTTTTGGAACACTCATTAAAATATCTTCCAATACTTCTTTCATTAAACTTCTCATAGCGTTTGGAAAGTTAGAACGAATAGTGTCTAATCCTTTTACCATTGTTTTATTAACTTTAACACCATTGTCGTTAATAATTTTCATTCTTTGTGTCATCATAACTTCCGATAGTTTTTCACCAGGAAATCTTTTTTCAATCAAAGGAATAGCAGAATAGAAAACTGAATCTGTATCAATGTAAATACAATAATCTTTGTCATCTTCTAATTCTTTATTGTAGAAATTATTTGCTATCTTTTTAGTAAATTTAATTAACGATTGTCCGGTTGTTGTAACGGCTGTTGCGTTATCCGTATCATAAAATCTAAATACTGATAGTCCTAATACACCATAAATAGAATTTAACAATACCTTTTGTAGATATTGTCTTCTGTTAAAGTAATTATATTTTTCATCATCACCCTCGTCAGCAAACTTCTTAGCTAACTTTCTGTATTCAACTCTTTGTTCAAACCATTTAGTTAAGATGGCTGGAATTAACCCTTTTTTATCTGTTCTGTAAACAACACCATTTGATGCTATTGAAACTGGTGTATTGTCAATAAATTCTTTTAGTTCTTTCTCGTCAAACTTACCCCTAACTTTTTCATCTCTCATTAATGTATAAGTTTTTTTACCACCACCTTTAATAAAATCTTCAGCGTTCCAATTTTCTAATTTACCAATCTTTGTTTCTGGAGAAATATTTAATGTTCTCATAACTGAAGGATACATTGAAGTAACATCTAAATCATATACCCAATCGTGTTTTCCGCGTTGTGGGTCTTGAACATACGCTCCTTCAAACATATCTTGTCCTAATAATTTTCTTCCGTCTCGTCTTTTGTCAGGTGCTATTAATCCAACTTTTTTACAATACACTAATATCGCTCCCTCAATGTATCGTGATGACCAGTATATTTCTTCGTAAGGACAATGACCAATATGACATATACCACGAGCAATATCAATGTAATCTAACTTGTCGTCTAATCTTTTAATCAGTCTAACATCTTGAACATTGTAATCAATAAACTTTTGTATATCTTGTTCATATAAATCATTTAAAGTTCCGTCATATTCAACTTTCTTTTCACCAAGTTCGTGTTCTGCAATAGCATCCAAACGATAAGATTGTCTTTGAGAAAATGTTAAATTTTTGTAAAGTCTTAAATAATCTAATGATGATACACCAGCGATTTCATACTTACCTGAAATAGTGTTTAGTCTTACTTGATTGATTGGTGATAAAGTATTGGCTATTCTTTCATCTAAAATATTACTTGTTCTATGATATAAATAAGGAATATCAAATGTGTCTGTGTTCCAACCACTTAATATTGTTGGTTGTATTTCTGAATACTTTGTAAAAAATTGTTGTAATAATTCTTCTTCTGATTTAAAAACTTCAACGATTAAATCATCTTTTTGATAACTTTCAACCCTATTTTCTTCGTCCAATACATAACAATAATATTGGTTCATTGTATCTTCATAAAACGCTATGGAAGTTATTTTATTTGGTGCTGTATCTGGACTTGGAAATCCGTCTGTTACTTCTACCTCAATGTCAAAATATAATCTTGTGTGTCCTAATGATATTTCATCAGAATCATAATATAAATCTACGAGAGTTCTTATTTCCGGAACAACATCACTTTCAAATGTTTCCATATCTCTATCAAAATTAAAAACCTTTTTTAATCTATCACCATAAATAGATGTATGTGTTCCACCTCTATCTTTCACATACGCGTATCTTTTGTAAGGCATTGAGAAATAACCTCTTGTGTCATCCCAAATGTGAATTTTTCTTTTTTCTTTGTCGTAGTAAATGTTTTGAAACATATTAATTTAAGCTGTAATAACCTATCGTTTTCATATAATAAATATAATAATAATTTTTGTTAATGTCAAGTTTTTTTTTCGGGGGTGGATATTTCACCACCCCCTTATAATTAGAAGTTGATTGTCAACCCAATGTTTGCATATCTTGGTGTTCCCAAGAATACTTCTGCATTGTGAGCTAGGTGTTCTTTTGAACCCCAACTATTGTATCGACTATTATCAACTGCGTCTTGAACAAATACCTCATCAAGAACATTAAAGATATGTCCGTTTAAAGTCATATCAAGTCCTTTAACTTTTGGTAATTTGTAAGACATATGTAAGTCAAGTCTTGAATAACCTGGGGCTTCCCAAACTTGACTTCTGTCTGCGTCAGCATCTGACCCGTCATATTCACGAGCTGATGGCGACCAGTCTGAATAGTTTTTGTCATATGTTTTATGTATTGCTTGTAATTGTAAACCTTTAACTGGTTTTAAAGTTACTCCCAATATGTATGCAGTCTGTGGCATATCACCAACATACAATCCATCAAGTGCGTATGCATATTCAGTAGTTTCAAATCCGATTACTTGACCTTCTGAATTATACTCATTTTCTTGATAAGTTCCTTCAGCGTCTCCGTCAAATTTCCAATTACCAAATGATGTTACGAACATCAAGTCTAACATATCATTAACCATATAGTTTGTTTCAATCTCAACACCTGAGTGTTTTTGATTTACTCCTCTTAGGAAAATAATATCTGTA
>LUMC01000196.1_pt1 | contig 11166 bp, 12 predicted proteins | sample 729671 | NCBI WGS metagenome assembly LUMC01 (sample SAMN03860273, study PRJNA289734) | marine metagenome | biome: seawater column; feature: ocean; material: water; isolation source: Red Sea water column Station 91 - depth 10m | place: Saudi Arabia: Red Sea | collected 2011-10-15 | depth 10 m | reverse complement strand
AATTTATAGAAAGTGAATTAGATCTTATAAAAAATGATTTAGATAGTGAGATAAAGGATAGAAAATCTGTAATTTCATCAGAACAAAATAATGATATTGATATTAGTATTGATGAATTTAAAGAAATTGAAAAATTCACTATTATTATTAATAAAGATTTTCAGCTTAAAAGAATTAAAGAGATAACCGATGAAAAGGAAATTGAAAAAATAAAAAAAGAAAATCTATTTTCAGTTAATTTAAATTCAAATCAAAAAATACTTTTGTTTGTTTCTTCTGGTAAAGTTTACACGATAGATCCAAATATTTTACCAGGTGGAAATAGTAATCCTAAATCATTTATTTATTTTGTCGATAGTATGCCAAATGATAAGGTTACTGGATTACTTTCATCAATCGATGAAGAGTTCTTAATTGTATCCAAAAACGCTAAAGGATTTATTAGTAATACTGAATCTCTTGTAACTAACCAAAAGAAAGGTAAGCAATTATTTAATTTAAAAAATAATGATGTCGTAATTAAAGTATTAAATCTTACAAAAAAACATATTGCTTGTGTTACAAAGTTGCAAAAAATGCTAATTTTTGAAATAGATGCTTTGCCAAAATTACAAAAGGGTGGGGGAGTTCAATTAATTAAAATCAAAAAAGATGATTTTTTATCGGATGTCACTCAATTAAATATTGAAGATGGTTTAGAATGGAGCACTGGTTCTAAAAATAGAAAATTGGATGATGTTGAGTTTTGGATTGGAAAGAGAGCTCAGGCTGGTAAAAAAGTTCCTAAGTTTTTCAATAAAAATCAGAAATTTGATGGCTAATTTTGTTTATTTAAATATATTTAAGTTTACTGATACATTCCAATAGTAAATATGAAAAATATCTCTCTTATTTTAAGTACAATTAATAAATATGCTGGTTACTTTTGTGCATTTCTAGTAGTTCTCATGACAATAAACGTTTTTTTAGTAGTAGTATTAAGGTACTTATTTGGAATCAGTTTTATATGGATGCAAGAAACATATGTATGGATGCATGCATATATTTTTATGGTTGGTGCTGGTTTCACATATTTAAATGACGATCATGTACGTATTGATATAATTTATAGAAACTCATCAAAATTGTATCGTGTAATAGTTGATTTAGTAGGCAACATAGTTTTACTATTACCTTTTTTGTATATAATTTGGTCTTATAGCTTTCCTTTTGTTTACAAATCTTGGCAAATGAATGAAGTGTCTAGAGAAGCAGGCGGTTTGACAATGATATTTTTATTAAAACTAGCAATTCTTATTTTTGCTTTTCTTCTTTTCATACAGGTAATTTCAAAAATTATTAATAATTTTATCAGTTTAAATTCAAATGACTCCTGAAGTATTAGCAGTAATAATGTTTTTAACAACTTTGTTGTTTTTGTTATTTGGTTTTCCTGTTGCTTTTACTTTAGCAGGATCATCTTTAATTTTTGCTTTTGTAGGCGATCTATTAGGAGTGTTTAATTTTAAAATGCTTCTTTTCTTCCCTCAAAGAATTTATGGTGTGATGATTAATGAAGCTCTTGTCGCTGTACCTCTATTTATTTTTATGGGAGTTATGCTGGAAAAAACAAAAATTGCAGCTAAACTTTTAGAGTCTATAGGAGATTTATTTGGTTCAGTAAGAGGTGGATTAGGAATAGGTGTTATCTTAGTTGGGATGTTGCTTGCTGCCTCTACAGGAATAGTTGGAGCAACAGTAGTAACTATGGGTATGCTTGCATTGCCAAGTATGCTCAAAGCAGGTTATGATGAAAAAATTGCTACTGGAACAATTTGTGCTTCAGGAACCTTAGGGCAAATAATACCTCCTTCAATTGTTTTAATACTGCTAGCTGAAATGTTGCAGGGAGCAAATGAAGAGGCTGGTCTTTTAACAGGAGACTTGGCACCACTACCAGTAACTGCAATAGATTTATTTGCTGGAGCTCTTTTACCTGGTTTAATGTTAGTAGGATTTTTCATTATCTACATTCTTTTTACTGCTAGATTACATCCAGATAAATTACCTCTTAAAATTTCTGATAAACCCAAAGCTGAAATATGGAAAAATGCTCTGTTTGAAGTAATCCCACCTATATTTTTAATTTTAGCAGTTCTTGGATCAATTTTTCTTGGTGTAGCTACTCCAACTGAATCTGCTTCTGTCGGTGCTGCAGGTGCTGCTATTTTAGCTTTATTAAGAAGGGATCTAAATCTTAAAAATATTTCAGAAGCTGCAATTACCACAGTAAAAATGAGTTCATTTGTTTTTATCATTTTAATTGGGGCATCAATGTTTTCTTTAGTATTCAGAGGATTTCAGGGAGATGAAATGATTAGTAATTTTTTAACTAATATACCAGGTGGAGAGTATGGTGCTTTAATTATAGTAATGTTAACTATTTTTATATTGGGTTTTTTCCTTGATTATATTGAAATTATATTTGTTATTATCCCATTAGTAGGTCCAGGATTAATTGCGAACGGAGCTGATCCTTTGTGGTTAGGAATTTTAATTTCTCTTAATTTACAAACAAGTTTTCTAACGCCTCCATTTGGATTTTCATTATTTTTTTTAAGAGGTGTTGCTCCAGAAAATGTTAAAACATCTAATATATATGCCGGTGTAATTCCTTTTATTTTTATACAAATACTTGCAATAATCTTAGTATTCGCGTTTCCACAAATAGCAACTTGGCTTCCTAGGTTAATAAACTAAAAAAAAAGAGGTCTCAAAAGAGACCTCTTAAAAATTAAATATTTCAAATATTATACTGAATCAGGAAATTTAAATGGTAAATCTCTTATACGTGAGAAGTTTTGCTCACCTTTAGTAAACCATTCTTTAATGACTTTTCTGAAAGATAATAAGTGATTTGTTATAGCTTTTGTTTCAGAGTTAATAGAACCCCTCTCAAAAACAACTTCACCTGCTGCATTACCAAGAGCTATTAAAACCTCATCTGGGAAAGTTTTAATTTCTACGTTATGTTCATTAACAAGTTTTTGTAATGCTGGTCCATTAATAGCTTGGAAACGACTAAATACAGTCATGTTGAAAGATTTAGCTAAATCATCGATTAAGCCTTGAGTGTCACTATCAAGTGCTTCCCATGCTTTAAGATCCATAGATAAATCTAGAAGAGTAGATGGTTCATGCCATCCTGGTCCATAATAATACTTTGCAGCTTGATATAATCCAGCACCTAAATCTGCTGCTGGGCATATCCATTCTGCTGCATCAACTGCACCAGAAGTTAAAGCTGGTAAAACATCAGGTCCTGCAAGCAATACAGGTGTAGCTCCAAGTTTTTCAATAGTTCTACCACCTAAGCCAGGCATTCTCATTTTTAGACCTTTATAGTCATCAGGAGTATTGATTTCTTTATTAAACCAACCACCCATTTGGTTTCCTGTGTTACCCATAGGTAAAAATTTAACACCAAGTGCATTATAAATTTTGTCAGCAGCTTCAATACCACCTCCATAATAACACCATGCATTTTGCTCCATTGCATTCATTCCAAATGGGCATGTTGCTACGAACTCAATTGCATCTGATAGGTTTGGCCAATAATAAGGAGCTCCATAAGCTGCTTGAGCTGCACCAGATCTTACTGCATCTAATGCTTCAAGTCCTGGAACAAGTTCACCAGCATGATAAACTTTAACTTTAAGCTTTTCAGAATATCTATTTATGTTATCTCCAAAACCTTGGATAGCCTGTCCTAATGGACCAGCTTTACCAAAAGCACTACAAATGATCCACTCTTGATGACCGCCAGCTATTGCTGGAGCTGCTAAAGTAGAAGCACCAACTGCAGCAGCACCTGCTACACCAGCTTTCTTTAGAAACTCACGTCTTTTTAAATTTTTTTTCATATGTCCTCCCGAGATAATATGAATTAATGTCTGAGATTTATACAAAAATCTTATTTGTATCAATTTCTAATGGTATTAAATATTAACAAAATTTACTAAATCAAACCTCTAAAACTAGAAATTACTTTTAAAAACTTGATATTCCAGTCTGATTTTTTCCTAAAATTAATGAATGAATATCCTCTGCGCCTTCGTAAGTTTTAACAGTTTCTAAGTTAACCAAATGTCTCATGATATGATATTCTTCTAATAACCCATTTGCCCCAAGCATATCACGAGCATTTCTTATTATGTCTAAAGATTTTTTACAGTTATTTTTTTTTAAAATACTAATTGCATTAATAATATCTTTTCCCTCATCTAAAGCTTTAGAACTTAAAAGACATGATGCTAATCCCAGATTTATCTCTATTTGCATCTCTGATAATTTTTTTTGAATTAATTGATTTGATGCTAAAGGTTTTTTAAACATAATTCTATTTTCTACATAGTCTTTTGCAATTAACCAACATTCAGATGCTGAACCTAATACACCCCAGCTAATTCCAAATCTTGCTTTATTGAGACAACTAAAAACTGATTTCCATCCTTTGGTATTTTCTAAACACAAATTATTTGGAACAAAAACATTATTTAAAATTATTTGACCAGTTGGACTAATTTTTAAGCTTGTTTTATTTTCTATTGTTGAAGTATTTAATCCTTCAGTATTTTTTTCAATTATAAAACCTTTGATACTTTTGTGATCTTTATTTTCTTCAATTGCCCAAATAATAAATATATCAGCAATTGGTGCATTCGTAATCCAGTTTTTAGATCCATTTAAAATATATCCATCTTTAGTTTGTTTAAATGAAGTTTTCATTGAAGCAGGATCAGAACCAGCTTCACTTTCTGTTAAACCAAAGCAACCAATTTTTTCTCCTTTAATTAATTGTGGAAGGTATTTATCTTTTTGTTCCTGAGATCCAAATTCATTAATTGGATGTATCACAAGAGAAGATTGAACAGATATTGAAGATCTATAGCTGCTATCTATTTTTTCAAATTCATATGCTACAAGTCCATACGCTAAATTTGATGTACCAGAACCACCGTGTGTTTTAACTGTTTGTCCTAAAACTCCAAGTGATCCAAATTTTGGATAGAGGCTTTGATCAAATTCATTTTTTCTATTTCTTTCAACTACTGTAGGTTTGAGTTCATTATTACAAAAATCCCTAACATTTTTCTGAATATTACTTTCTTCTTCACTTAAATGACTTTGAATATAAAATGGATCAAACCAATTATTTTCTTTCATACAATATTAGCCAATATCATCATTTTAATGTAAATAACCACAAAAATTATTATGCAAAATAAGAATATATACATTGCTTCAGACCATGCTGGATTTGACCTCAAAACTAAATTGTTAAAGAATTTTCCAAAAATTAATGATTTAGGAACAAAGACAGATGAGAGTGTTGACTATCCTGATTTTGCACACAAATTAACTAAAGAGGTTCTTAAGAATAAGAAAAACGTTGGTATTCTAATCTGTGGAACTGGTGTTGGTATGAGTATTGCAGCTAATAGAAAAAAAGGAATAAGGGCTGGTCTTGCTAATAATTCAAAAATAGCAAGATTGATAAGAAAGCACAATGATGCTAATGTACTTGTTTTACCAGGTAGATTTATAAATACTAGCGAGGCAAAAAAAAGTGTTCAGGCTTTTCTTTCTACAAAGTTTGAGTCAGGACGACATAAAAGAAGGATTAAAAAACTATGATTTCAGATTTGTTTACTAAAGGAATTAAAGAAGCAGACCCAGAGGTTTATGGGACTTTAAGCCGTGAACTAGAAAGACAGCAAAACCAAATAGAGTTGATAGCATCTGAAAATATTGCTTCAAGATCAATTTTAAATGCTCAAGGCTCTGTCATGACAAATAAATATGCAGAAGGTTATCCTGGTAAACGATATTATGGTGGGTGTGAATTTGTTGATCAAGCTGAAGAGATTGCTTTAGAAAGAGTTAAAAAACTTTTTAATTGTAAATTTGCAAATCTACAACCGCATAGTGGAGCTCAGGCAAACCAAGCGGTCTTTCTAGCGTTACTTCAACCACATGATACTATTTTAGGTATGTCTCTTGCATCAGGCGGTCACTTAACTCATGGAGCAAAACCTAATCTATCTGGTAAATGGTTTAATGCTGTTCAATACGGTGTAAAAAAAGATGGCAATGATAAAGATTTAATTGATTATGATGAAGTTGAAGCTTTAGCTTTAGAGCATAAACCAAAAATGATAATAGCGGGAGCATCCGCTTATCCTAGAACAATAGATTGGAAAAAATTTAGAGAAATAGCTGATAAAGTAGGAGCATATTTTTTAGTTGATATGGCTCACTATTCTGGTTTGGTTGCTGGTAAACAATATCCAAATCCGATTGAGCATGCCCATGTAGTAACTTCAACAACTCACAAAACTTTAAGAGGTGCAAGAAGTGCAATGATTTTAACTAATCATGAAGATTTATATAAAAAAATTAATTCTGCTGTTTTCCCAGGATTACAAGGTGGTCCACTAATGCATGTAATTGCAGCTAGAGCTGTTTGCTTTGGTGAAGCACTTAAACCTGAATTCGAAGAATATATTAAAAATGTAATTGCTAGTGCTAAAGTTATGGCAAAAACTTTAGTTGATAGAGGATTTAGAATTGTTACAGGAGGCACAGATTCACATATAGTTTGGTTAGACTTGACACCAAAAGGTTTAACTGGTGATAAAGCTGAAAAAATTTTAGAAGAAGTTGGATTGGCATGTAACAAAAATGCAATTCCATATGATCCTAATCCACCAAAAATAACTAGTGGACTTAGATTTGGTACAGCAGCTGCTACGACCAGAGGTTTTAATCAGAAAGATTTTGAACAAGTCGGAAATATGATTGCTGATATTTTGGATAGTCTTTTACTTGAAGAAAATGAGAGAAATGTAGTTTTTAATAAAACAAGAAAAGATGTAATTGAGCTTTGCAAAAAATATCCAATTTATAGTGAGGCATTTTAAATGAGATGCCCCTTCTGTAGTAATGAAGATACACAAGTAAAAGACTCAAGACCTACAGAAGATAATACAGCTATAAGAAGAAGAAGAGTTTGTGATGCTTGCGGCTCTAGATTTACAACTTTTGAGAGAATTCAGCTAAGAGATTTGGTCGTAATGAAAAGTAACGGTCAAAAAGAAAATTTTGATAGAGATAAAATGTATAGATCTCTTTCTTTAGCTTTAAGAAAAAGAAATGTTGATAATGAAAAAATTGAAAAAATTGTTAATGCTATTGTAAGAAAATTAGAAAACTCAGGTGAAACTGATATAAAATCTAATATTATCGGTCAGTACATTATGGAAGCTTTAATGCATTTAGATCAGGTAGCATACGTCAGATTTGCATCTGTTTACAAAAATTTTAGAGAAGCAAAAGATTTTGAAGATTTCTTAGGTAATTTAGAAGATAAATAATTTTTAGTGTCTCAACAAAATGTAAAGATGATTAATTTAGCGCATGATATTGCTAAAAAAAAATTTGGAAAAACTTTCCCTAATCCCACAGTGGGCTGTGTAATTGCAAAAAATTCAAAAATAATTTCTAAAGCTGTAACGAATAAATCTGGAAGGCCTCATGCCGAAGAAATAGCTCTAGCTAAAGCTGGTCATAAAGCTAAAGGAGCTTCAATGTATGTTACTTTAGAACCATGTTTTCATAGTTCAAAAGATGGATCATGCACAGATCAAATATTAAGATCAGGAATTAAAGAAATATTTATATCTGCGGCTGATCCAGATGTTAGAACTAATTATAAAAGTATTAAAAAGTTAAAAAAAAATAATGTAATTGTAAATGTAGGTTTAGAAAAGAATAGAACATATAATTTAAATAAATTTTTTTTTAAAAGTGTTTTAAAGAAAAAACCATTTACAAAAGTCAAAATTGCAACTTCTGCAGATGAAAAAATTGCATGGCATGATTATAAAAGTAAATGGATATCTAATAAATCAAGTAGAGAATATGCTCATAAGTTAAGATCAATGAGTCAAGCTATTTTAACTACTTCAAAAACCGTATTAAAAGATGATCCAAGATTAACTATAAGATTAAAAAAAACTTTAGAGCAACATATTCCAATTATAATAATTGATAATAATCTAAAAATACCAATGAAATCAAAAATATTAAAAGATATATCTAAAAAAAGAATTATTATCTTTACTTCTAAAAAAAATAAAAAATCTGAAAATTTAATTAAATTAGGATGTGAAATTATTTTTTGTAAATTAAATAAAAACAAAAAACTAAATTTAAAAAATATTTTTAGTAAAATATACTCATTAAAAATATCAGATTTATTAGTTGAAGCAGGGGGTATTTTTTTTACAGAATTGTTAAATAAAAATTTAGTAGATGAAATTCATTTATTTAAATCCAAAATTATTATAGGAAAACATGGTAAGCCAGCAATTGTTGGAAAAAAACTTAGTCAATTAAATTTATCTTTAAATGAAAGAAAAAAATTCAAAGACGACATATATACAAACTATCAGGTGAATTAATGTTTACAGGTATTATTCAAGATTTAGGAACAATAAAAAACAAAGATGTGGGACTTTACCAAATATCTACCAATCTTGATTTGAGTAATTGTAAGGAAGGTTCTTCAATTTCTTGTAATGGAGTGTGTCTTACAGCAAAAAATATAACTCCATCAAACAACAATTCATTTAGCTTTGATGTGAACATAGGAGAAGAAACTTTGAAAAGGACAAATCTTGCTAACTCTATTTTAAAAAATGAAAATATTAATTTGGAAAAATCTCTTCAGATAGGTGACGAAATCAGTGGCCACTTTGTTTATGGTCATGTTGATACTACAACTAATGTAAGTGATATTTTAGAACTTGAAAATAGTTGGGAATATCATTTTGAAAAAAAATTTAATAAAAACAATAGATTTATTGTTGAAAAAGGACATTTAATCATACTAATTTAAAATATTTACAAAAAAGCGATCAAGTAAATATTGAATTTGATTATCTTGCCCGTTTCATCTTGAATAATGAATAAAGATAACATTGAAGAAAGTTTATCTTCTATTGAAGAAATCATAGAAGATGCAAGAAATGGTAAAATGTATATTCTTGTCGATGATCCCGATAGAGAAAATGAAGGTGATTTAATCATTCCAGCTCAATATGCTAGCCCTCAAACTATTAATTTTATGGCAAAGCATGGAAGGGGATTAATTTGTTTAGCATTAACTAAGGATAGAATAGAAGAATTGGAACTTCCCTTAATGAACCCAAGTAATATAAAAAATGATTTAACTGCTTTTACTGTTTCGATTGAAGCAAAAGAAGGAGTGACAACCGGAATATCTGCAGCTGATAGAGCTCATACAATATCAGTAGCTGTAAATAATAATAGAAACAAGAATGATCTTGTTTATCCTGGTCACGTTTTTCCTCTTATGGCATGGGATGGGGGCGTATTAGTACGTGCTGGTCATACAGAGGCAGCAGTTGACATATCAAAACTTGCAAATTTAAATCCTTCTGGCGTTATTTGTGAAATTATGAGCGAAGATGGATCTATGGCGAGATTACCAGAAATTATCAAGTTTGCAAAATTACATAATTTGAAAGTAGGAACAGTTAGTGATTTAATTAAGTTTAGACTTAAAAAAACTAAAATTGTCGAACAGATCTCCGAAAGGCCATTTGAAAGTGAGATGGGGTCACAATTTACTCTAAAAGTATTTCAAAATACTATTTCTGGTGAAAAGCATTACGCTCTAGTAAAAAATTTAAGTGATGTAAAGCAACCTGTGCTTGTTAGAATGCACAGATTAGATGTCACAAAGGATATATTTGAAGAAAAAAATATTTTTGGAAGTGAAATTAAGTCTGCCTTTCAACTTATAGAGAAGAATGGATCAGGAGCTATAGTTTTAATAAATAGTGATATGTCACCAAATATACTCAAAACTTTTAATAAAAGAAAAAGATCAAAAAATAAATTAGAATTAAGAGAATATGGTGTAGGTGCTCAGATTTTATCATTACTTCAAATAAATAAAATTATATTATTAACAAACACTAAGAAAAGAATTATTGCCTTGGATGGATTTAATATTGAAATAGTTGATCAGAGAAAAATATGAATAATAAAATTCTAATAGTTTCCGCAAATTATTATAAAGAAATATCGAAAAACCTTGAATTGGGTGCAAGCAAAACGCTTAAAGAAAATGGTTATGAGTATGAAATTATTAATGCACCAGGTTGTTTTGAAATTCCCTATTTAATAAAAAAAAATATAGACAATTTTAAAGGATTTATTTCTTTAGGATGTATCATTAAAGGTGACACATATCATTTCGAAGTTATTGCTAATGAAACTTCTAGAAAAATTATGGATCTATCTGTTGAGTTTAATGTTCCAATTGGTTTTGGTATCTTAACATGTTATGATTTAGAGCAAGCAATAATAAGAAGTGATGTTAATCAAAAAAATAAAGGTCAAGAAGCTGCATTAGCTTGCATAGAGTTACTAAAATAAAAAATGCAAAATTACATCAAGTCACAAACAAGACTTGCATTTGTGCAATATATTTTTCAGAATGAATTCATAAGTACAGATTCTTTAGAGAGTATTGAAGATTTTCAAAAGCATTTTTATGATACTAATATTGCGATAATTGATGAAAAAAAAGAATTTAAGCTTAAATTTAATAAAAATTTTTTAAATAAACTTTTTTCTAGTTTTAAAAATAATATTGATAAAAAAAATATTATTGATGATTTAAATGGATTTATTGATATTAATCGAAAATTTGAAAAATGGGATAATATTTTAAAATCGATAATGTTTGCAATTATTACTGAATTAAAAATTACTGATAAAAATAAATTTAAAATTGTCCTTAATGATTATTTGAATATCAGTAAAAGTCTTGTGTCTCAAAAAGAAACTAAATTAATCAATGCTATAATTCAAAAATATATAGATAAAGATGAAATCAATAAAAAATAGTTTATCTGAAAAATTAATAATTAATAAATATTTAAAAAAACTTAATTTTAAAAATAAGGGAACATTTGATTTTGAAAATGATGGAGCATATTTAGACTTAAAGAATAAAAATTATAAACTTACTGTTACGACTGATAATATCTCTGAGGATATAGATTTTTTCTCTAATGACGACCCTAAATC
>LUMC01000152.1_pt1 | contig 11187 bp, 8 predicted proteins | sample 729671 | NCBI WGS metagenome assembly LUMC01 (sample SAMN03860273, study PRJNA289734) | marine metagenome | biome: seawater column; feature: ocean; material: water; isolation source: Red Sea water column Station 91 - depth 10m | place: Saudi Arabia: Red Sea | collected 2011-10-15 | depth 10 m | reverse complement strand
ATCCTCCTAAATTTTTAAATTCAAAAGTTAAAGATTTGTTATCAAGATTGTCAAGCTCGATTGTAATTGAGGTTTTTCAACCAGATAATGACCTTTTATGTAAAATAATTAAAAAATATTTAAATGAAAGATCCATTTCAATAAGTAAAAAAAGCTTAGAATATCTTATATTGAGAATTGAACGTTCTTACCAAGATGCTTTAGGAATAGCAAAGAAAATTGACAAACTATCATTAGAAACACATTCAATGTTATAAGTAGTAAAATTAAAAATTGGGTAAATGAAAAATAAAAATAGATATTTTCTTTCAGAATTTATTGGAAGTTGTTTTCTAGTAATGATCATAGTTGGATCAGGTTTAATGGCAGAAAATCTGACCAATGATACAGCTGTAATGCTAATTGCAAATACTATAGCAACTGGAGCTGGATTGTTTGTGCTAATAACTGTTTTTGCAGATGTTTCTGGAGCTCATTTTAATCCATTTGTTAGCATTGCTATGACAATTACAGGAAAACTAAAAAAACGTCTTCTACCCTTTTATATTTCAGCTCAGATCCTTGGATGTTTACTAGGTGTGGCTTTAGCTAATTTCTTTTTTGAACATCAGATTTTTGAATTATCGACAAAATCAAGAGATGGTATCTATATTTTTGTTGGGTTATATATTACAGCTGGTTATTGGTTTACTTCATCAACATCTTTTGCAAATCCTGCTGTAGCAATAGCAAGAACATTCACAGAGTCGTTTACCGGTATAAGTTATTTAAACACTCCTTTTTATATAATTGCAGAATTAATTGGTATGTTAATTGCTGTTTATATCGCAAAAAAATTATTCTTAGAAAAAGATTGAAAAATTTAAAACTAACAAACAATATTAAATTAATTAATAAAAAATTTAAAAAAAATGAATTTTATCATTTTTTAAAAACCTCAAACCTTTCAATCGTAATACCCAAAATTAAGAACAAGTATATTTTGGTTTCACAAAAAAGAATTCCTATAAATCAAATTAATTTTGAGTTTCCATCTGGTATAATTGAAAAACATGAAACAGCTTTAATATCTGCTAAAAAAGAATTAATTGAAGAAACAGGATATAAATCAAGAAATAAATTGAGAAAAATTACTTCATTTTATTCTGAACCAGGTCGACTCACCACTAAAATTACTGGTTTTTTTTGTAATAATCTTATTAAAATTTCAAAGCCTGAAAAAGGAATAAAAATCCACATAGTTTCAGATCATCAAATAATTAAATTAATTAAGAATGGTAAATTTAATAACGCCTCTCATATTGGTATGTTTTTGTTTTATAAAAAAAAATACGCTCGATAACAGTATCGAGCGTATTTCAGGGGTATATTGTTAATTAACCAATTCTAGAGCCATCATTTTTTCTAATAGCTATAATTGAAGATCTTGGAGCCGTTCCAGGTCCGTCTGGCCATATAGAATTACCTTTTTCACCTGGATGTTGAATACCAACAAACATAGTTTTGTAATCTTTACTCCAGGTCAATCCTGTAACCTCTGCCTCATTAGGACCTACAAGAAATCTTTTAATCTCACCTGTCTTTGGGTCACCATACAACATTTGATTATTACCCATACCTGCAAAGTCTCCTGAATTAGAGTATTTTCCATCTGTTTGTATCCATAATCCTCCTTTAGAATCAAATTTAATTCCATCAGGAGCATTAAACATATTTTCCTTAGTTATGTTTTTAGATCCAGCATTTGGTCCTTTGTGAACAGCTGGATTTCCAACTAAAGCAAATATATCCCATTTAAAATTAGATGAAGCATGATCACCTTTATCTGCTGTCCATCTAACAATTTGACCATATTTATTGTTTATTCTGGGGTTAGGTCCATTTACAGACGTATCATCGCCACCAGCATTTGGTTTTTTTCCTCTGTTCTTATTATTTGTTAAAGCAACATATGCTTCTGCTTTTAATGGATTTGCCGCAACCCATTCAGGTCTATCCATTGTAGTCCCGCCTGCTGCAGAAGCTGCCATTCTTGTGTGAATAGCTATTTCGGCTTTAGACTTCATTCCAGTTGTTTCAGGCGTTAAAGGTAACCATTTGCCTTTTCCATTGTCATCAAACTTGGCAACAAATAAATCTCCATCTTCTAAAACTTTGGAGTTATCACCATTTTTATTATATTTTTTTGATGAAATAAATTTATACAAATACTCACCTCTTTCATCATCTCCCAAATAAACAACAACTTCATTATTTTTACCAAGTGTTACCTCAGCATTTTCGTGCTTAAATCTTCCTAAAGCTGTTCTTTTTTTTGGAGTAGATGAGGGATTTAATGGATCGATTTCAACAACATAACCAGCTCTATTTGGCTCATTTGGTTCTAGATCCCAATTAAACCTATCATCAAATTTACCCCAAGCATAACCCCAATCCTTTGTTGAAATACCATATCTTTTAAATTCTGGTGGAATATCGGCATTAGGGTCAGTATTAGAAAAATATCCGTTAAAGTTTTCCTCACATGCAAGATAAGTTCCCCATGGAGTTTTACCATTTCCACAGTTGTTCCATGTTCCTAAGGATAATGTTCCCGTTGGATCAGAAATTGTTTTTAACAAATCATGCCCTCTTGCAGGACCTGTAATTTCCATTCTTGAATCTGCGGTTATTCTTCTATTATATTTAGAGTCCTTAACTATTTCCCATTTACCATTTTTATTTGATATTTCAAAAATACTAACACCATGACCTGCTTTACCTTTTCTAACATCATCTGCTGTTTCAGGTAATTTGGTGCCTCTGTTGTCGTAAATAATTGATCTATTTACATATTCATTATTAACAGCAATGATTGTTTTACCATCTTTAGTATAAAAAGTATCCATACCATCATTGTTATCACCAAAAGCAAGTTCCTGTGTCTCACCAGTTCCTCTTGTGTAATGATCAAACCATTTACCCTTAGTAAATAATGGGTCACCCCACTTAGCTAAGATTTCCCAACTATATCCTTCTGGTACTGTAATATCATCTTTTGTATCTGCTTTAATTGGTTTAAAATCTACAAGACCAGAAAATGCAGCTTCTGCATCTGTAGAGCTTAACATGTTAAGTCCAGAACCAAGAACAAAAGCTGATGCGCCAAACATAGCACTATTTTTCATAAAGCTTCTTCTGCTCATTGCCTTTTGAAGTATATTGTCAAAATCAACCACTTCTGGTGGTGGATTATTTATTTCATCATATTCATCAATTGATAAATTATGTATTTTAGTTTTATTATTTTTCATAAAAAATCTCCTTTAGAGAAACATCACAGAAAAATATGACATTTAAATTAATGATATATTTCAATAAAATTAAAAATTTATTACAAAAGAAAAATCACTAACTTATAAGTTGTAATAGATTAAATTAAATTTTAATTATTTGAGTAAATTACTCTCGGCTCTAAAAATAATTCTCGCGCAAGAGCTTTAAATCTTTTTGTAACTTGTTTAGAAATTATTTCTTGATGTTGTGCTGGAATTTTTAAAAATACAGAGTTACCTCTTTTATACAATTTAAATTCCTCTAAGAAGATAGTTGAAATAGATGTAAGTGAATGTGCAAATCTTAAGGCTGCACCAACTTGTTTACTAGAAAAAATTTCATTATTATTTAAAAATGTCAAATATTCTATTTTAGGGTTGTATTTAATGCTGCAGTACCTCCAATAACATGAAAGAGCTATTTGAATTCTTTCTTTATGTGAAAGTCTCAATAACGGAGTATTTAATGTTTCTTGAAAAACTAATTCTGCTTTTTGAAAAGCACCAAGTCCCCAATCCATATGACTTAAAACACAAGCTAAATTAAGCAATTTTTCATCGAAATGTTCATTACCATCAAATACAGGTTTAATAAATTCGTGATACTTTTTGTAAGTTAATCCCAAATCACCTCTTTTCTTAGAAATATATTCTAATGATTTTTCAAAAACTTGAGAGTTATCAATATTTTTAAAGTAATCTTTTGCCAGAGATCCCTCTCTAATACCGCTTATAGAGCATATTATGTTTTTTGGATTTGTTGCTCTCATGATCTCATCTAAAATTATAGAGCTATATGGTAGATAGGGTGTTCTAGATTTAGATATATATTCAACTGTTTTTAGTTTTGCTTTGTTGAACGATGCTATTTTTTCTACAAATGTCGATATAGTTTCATAATTTACTGAATACTGATGGATTATGTGGACAGGGTGTTTATTTTGAAATAGATGAAGTTTAAATAAAGCTCTCCATGTTCCACCAACTAAATAAAGATTTTCAAATTTTTTTTTAGATAACCACTTCTCATCTCTCAAAAGTTTTTTTATGTATTTAGAAAGATTTCTCTTTTTTACAATTGGATTATTAATTAATCTTAAAACACCTAAGGGTAAAGATGTTTTATTAGTAATCAAACCATTTTCAACTCGAGCTAATTCTAAACTACCTCCACCAAGATCAGCAACTAACCCATCTACATTATCAAATCCAATTTTAACACCTTCAGCTGAACAAATTGCTTCTTCCTCTCCACTTAAGATTTCTATTTTTTTCTTAAAAAGATTTTCTACGTATTCAACAAATGGTTTTGCATCAGTTGCTTCTCTTAAAACTGCAGTTGCTATTATTTTTAAATTAGAAATTTTAGAAACGTTTAAAATCTCTGAAAATCTCTTCAATACTTTTTGAGCATAATCAACACCAGACTTATGAAGTTTTCTTGATTTATCTAAATTTTTACCAAGTTCACAAACAGCTTTTTCATTGAAAAAAGGCACACGAGAAGAGCTAAAATCTTCATAAATTAGCATCCTAATAGAATTAGAGCCTATATCAATAACTGCTAATTTAGCAGGTTTTAATTTTAAATTTTGTTTATTTTTAAAAACTTTAATTTCCACTTTTAATTAATCTTAAGTTTAATTTTTTCGGTTTCATTTTTAATTTAGCTTTACCTCTTCCAGATAAACTAGGATTATTCATAAAATAATCATGGGCTGAAAAAGAATCATTTTCACTATATTTTATTTTTTTATAATTTCCACTAGCATCAAGTTCCCAACTTTGTTTTTTATCTAAATAATTAGCTAACATAATTTGATCAAGAACTTGTTCGTGGACTGTTTGGTTTTCAATTGGAACTAGAAGTTCTACTCTTCGATTTAAATTTCTTGGCATTAAATCTGCTGATGAAATAAAAACTTTTGCATCTCTACTAGGCATTGTTTTTCCATTTGCAAAACAATAAATTCTTGAGTGTTCCAAAAATCTTCCAATCATGCTTTTAACTATTATATTTTCAGATTTATCTTTAACTCCAGGTCTTAAACAACAAACACCTCTTACAAATAAAAATATCTTTACTCCAGCATTTGAAGCTTCATAAAATTTATCAATTATTACTGGATCTACTAAGGAATTCATTTTGGCCCATATTTCACCGTTTTTACCTTTTTTGACATTTGCTATCTCGTTAGCAATACATTTGTTCAAAGTTTCCCTAAGATTAATTGGTGATATAGATATTTTACTAAGATTTCGTGGTTTTGAATAACCAGTTACATAATTAAAAAATTTTTCCACATCAGTTGCTATTTTTTTGTCAGAGCTAAATAAAGATAAGTCAGTATAAATTTTTGCATTAACTGGGTGATAATTGCCAGTTCCCAGATGTATATAAGTTTGAATTTTTCCCTGCTCTTTTCTTAATATTAAAGATGATTTTGCATGTGTTTTATATTTTGCAAAACCATAAACTATTTGAATTCCTGCCTTTTCTAAACTTCTTGAAAGTTGAATGTTTGCTTCTTCATCAAATCTTGCTTTGATCTCTATTAAAGCTGTTACTGTCTTTCCATTTTCAGCTGCTGTTATTAAGGCTTTAACAATTGGAGAGTCTAACGTTGTTCTGTATAGAGTTTGTTTAATTGCTATAACTTTTTTATCATATGCAGCTTGATTTAAAAACTCAACGACAGCATCAAATGTTTCAAAAGGGTGATGAACTATTAAATCTTTTTTTTTTATAGTATCAAAAAAATTATTATTAAATTCCTTTAATCTCTCAACCTCTCTGGGATTAAAATTTTTAAATCTTAATTTAGAATTTTTAATTTTACAAACTTGGTCTATATCTTGAATTCCAACAATGCCTTCAATTTCATAGATGTATTCAGATTTTACGTTTAACTTATTGGTTATAAACTTAATTAAGTCATTATTACTATTTTTTAAAATTTCTAAACGTACTATGTCACCTGTTCTTCTTCTTTTTAAAGCCAATTCAAAAGATCTTACTAAATCTTCGGCTTCCTCTTGAATTTCTACATCACTATCTCTTATAACTCTAAATAACATTTTTTTATCTAAATCATGATCAGGAAATATTTCAGAAGCAAAAAAACTTATAACATCATCAATAATTAAAAATTTTTTAAAACTTTTATTTCCATCTATTTCAATAAATCTTGATAAAGCTTTTGGAATTACTATTATTGCATTTAAAACTCTTTTTTTATTTTTCTTATTTAATCTCATAACTAATGCTCTTCCTTGATTTGCAATAAATGGAAAGGGATGAGCTGGGTCTATTGCTGATGGTGTTAGCAGAGGGTAAATTTCTTCATTAAAAATTTTAAATAATCTTTTCTGATCCGATTTACTTAAATTTTCAGGTTTAACTATACTTATATTTGCTTTTTTTAATTGAAGAATTAAATCTCTATATATTTTATTTTGTTTATTAAGAAGATTATTTGTTTCCAAAATAACTTCACTCATTTGTTCATCAGGAGTAAGACCATCAGAGCTAAGAGAATCTACCTCTTGCTTGATTTGACTATATAAACCTGCGACACGTACCATAAAGAATTCATCTAAATTTGATCCAGCTATAGATAAAAATTTAATTCTTTCATAAAGAGGATTTTCTATATTTTGAGCCTCTAGAAGAACTCTGTCGTTGAATTTGAGCCAAGACAATTCTCTATTTATGTATTTAGATTTAAGTATTTCTTTATCTTGTTTTTTTAATGCAGTCATATATTTAAACTTTATGCTCAAATTATACGTTATGCGTCATGCAAAATCTAGCTGGGACCATCCAAATCTTGAGGATCATGAAAGACCTTTAAGTAAGCGTGGCAAGAAAAATGCAAAAAAGATTTGTGAATTTTTTGTTAAAAAAAAATATAAGTTTGATTATATATTACTTTCATCATCAAAAAGAACAAAGAAAACGTTAAAAATTTTATTAAAAAAAATAGAAAAACCAAAAAAAATTATTACTTCAAAAAAATTATACCTATCAAGTGAAGATAAAATTATAGATATAATAAAAAAAACACCTAAAAAATTTAAATCTGTGCTTTTAATAAATCACGAGCCTGCTGTTAGAAATCTAGTACGATCACTGACAAAAAATCATAACAACAATCATTTTAAGTTATTAAACTATAAATTTCCAACATCAGCTTTTGCAAAAATTTATTTTGATTTTAATGAATGGAATAAATTAGATGGAAATGGTTTAATTAAGGAATTTATGAGACCTAAAGACCTTCAAGATTCTAAAGAATAACCTGCTGATCTTACAGTTCTTATTAATGGTTTGGTTTTATCTATATTAATAGCCTGTCTTAATCTTCTAATATGTACATCGACTGTTCTAGACTCTACATAAATATTTTCACCCCAAACATTGTTTAATAGTTGTTCTCGTGAATATACTCTTTTTGGATTTTTGATAAAAAAATCTAATAATTTAAATTCTGTAGGACCTAAAGTTATTTCAACATTATTTCTATAAACTCTTTTTGTTATTCTATCTATTTTTAGATCTGTAAACTCAACAACATCTGCAGATGATTGTGGTTTTGATCTTCTAAGTAGTGATTTAATTCTTGCATTAAGTTCTTTTTGACTAAATGGCTTTGTTACATAATCATCTGCACCTGTATCAAAAGCTCTTAATTTGTCCTCTTCCTCACCTTTTGCTGTCAACATTATTACAGGTATGTCGTTATACTTTTTGTCTTTTTTTAAATTCTTACATATTTCAACACCCGACAAATCTGGCAACATCCAATCCATTAATATTAAGTCAGGATGCTTATCTTTAATTTGTTTAAGTGCATCTTCACCATTTTCGGAATAGCTTACTTTGTGACCTTCTTTTTCAAGATTATATTTTAGCAGCGTTACTATTGAAGTTTCATCTTCAGCAATAAACACGTGAGCAGACATTTATTACTTTTCTCCTGTTACTATTGGCTCTGTTCCTTTTGGACGATCGCCTTCTAAATACTCTCCTGTAACTAAATAATATACCTGCTCTGCAACGTTTGTTGTGTGATCACCGATACGTTCAATATTTTTAGTAACAAATAATAAATGAGTACCATCATCTAGATTTTTTTCGTCTTCCTTCAAATATTTTATTACTTCTTGCATGCATAAATTTGTTAAATCATCTATTTGTTCATCACCTTCCCAGACATTTATAGCCATAGCAGATGACCTATCTAAATATGCATCCAAAATAGATTTGAGTTGTTTTTGAACATTAGAAGAAACTCTTACCAAAGCTTCGGTCAAATTTTTTGGTAAATTTTCATTTAATAATAATGTTCTTTTTGAAATATTCTTTGCCAAATCACCTATTCGTTCTAAATCAGATGAAATTTTCAATGCGGTTACAGTTTCTCTTAAATCTATTGCCATTGGTTGTCTTAAAGCAATTAGATTTACCACCTGTTGCTCTATTAAAGTTTCAAACTTATCTATTTTTTCGTCATCTTTTATAACAGCTTCCGCATTATCACTATTTCTTGTGGTAATGGCTTGAATAGCCTTGCCTAATGACTCCTCACAAAAACCACCCATTTTAATTATATTACTATTTAAATTTTTAAGTTCTTCCTCGTAAGACTTAACCGTGTGTGGTGCTTCAACCATTATCCAAACCTCCCTGTAATATAATCCTGAGTTCTTTTATTTTCAGGATTCTTAAATATTTTATCAGTAGAACCATGTTCTATCAATTCTCCCAAATGAAAAAAGCCTGTGTTTTGGGATACTCTTGCTGCTTGAGCCATTGAATGAGTGACTATTATAATAGTATGGTCTTTTTTTAACTCATCAATTAGTTCTTCTATTTGAGCTGTAGCAATAGGATCTAAAGCAGAACAAGGCTCGTCCATAAGAATAACTTCAGGTTTAACTGAAATAGCCCTTGCTATACATAATCTTTGTTGTTGTCCACCAGATAAGCCAGTACCTGGTTCATGAAGTCTATCTTTGACCTCTTCCCATAACGCTGCTTTTTTTAAGCTAGTTTCAACTATTTCATCCATTTCATTTTTTGATTGAGCCATTCCATGAATTGTTGGACCATAAGAAATATTTTCATAAATAGTTTTAGGAAAAGGATTTGGTTTTTGAAAAACCATCCCAATTTTTTCTCTTAATCTAACTACATCGCAACTCTTGTCATTGATATCAAAATCATTGATAATAATCTGACCTTTAACTCTGCATATATCAATCACATCATTCATTCTATTAAGACATCTTAAAAAAGTAGATTTACCACAACCTGAAGGACCAATTAGTGCTGTAACCTGATTTTCTTCAATATCTAAGTTTATATTGAATAGAGCTTGTTTCTTTCCATAAAAAACATCTACATTTTTTGAATTTATCTTTATCATCTTAACTCCATTTTTTTTCAAATTTATGTCTAATTATTTGTGCAAACAAATTCATTATAATTAAAAATCCCAATAGGACCATAATACAAGCAGAAACTTTCTCGACAAATCCTCTTTCAGCACTCTCTGCCCATATATAAATTTGTACCGGCAAACTTGCAGCTGGATCTAAAGGAGATCCTGGAATTGTATTTACAAAAGCTACCATACCAATCAATATCAAAGGTGCAGTTTCACCTAAAGCTTGAGCCAAGCCAATAATTGTACCAGATAAAGTCCCTGGCATAGACAATGGCACTGTATGATGCATTGTAGTTTGCATTTTACTAGCGCCCATTGCAAGTGCAGCCTCTCTTATACTTGGAGGAACTGCTTTTAAAGATGCTCTACAGGCAATAATTATTGTTGGCAATGTCATCAATGATAAAGTTATTCCACCGACTAAAGGTGTTGACCTAGGTAATTGAAATACAGCAAGTAAAATACCCAGTCCTAAAAGACCAAAAACAATTGAAGGTACTGCTGCTAAATTATTTATATTTACCTCAATAAAATCAGTAAATCTGTTTTTAGGAGCAAATTCCTCTAAATAAATAGCTGCTAGAACTGCTACAGGAAAAGCTATCATTAAACAAACAAGTATAGAAAATATTGATCCCATAAATGAACTTGCTATACCAGCTAATTCAGCTTCTCTTGAATCAGGATATGTAAAAAAACTTAAATTGAATTTACTTTCAACTTTTCCTAGTTCTACAAGTTGATCAAAAATCTTTAATTGATAATCCGTAACTCTTCTTTGATCTTCAGGTAAATCTCTTGGATAATTACCTTTGAATACTTGATCTAAATCATCTGAGGCAGTTAAATAAACATCTTTAGTTTTTCCAATTAATGAAGGGTCATTTAAAAGTTCCCTTTTAATCTCTCTTTCGAAAAAGTAAGAGACCATTCTCTTCAGCTCATTTTCTTGATCCTCATTAGCATTTGGATCTAAATCAGCCATTGATTTTAATGCTATATCGTAATAATCAGCATCTTCTAAATCCTCTTTAGAAGGATTTTGCTCTAACATCATTAATTCAGCATCAAAAGTAACTGGAACAATAAGCCAAGTTTTTTGAAAGGCTGAATAGCCTGTCGAAAAAATTTTAAAAATAAAGATTGTTAAAAATATAAGTGCCATAAAAATTGCACTTTGACCGTATAATCGAAATCTCTTTTCAGCTTTATATCTTTTATTTAATAATTGTTCTTTATTTTTATTCATATTTTTCTCTATATTTTTTAACTACTCTTAAGGCCACAATATTCAAACAGAGCGTTACTAAAAATAATGACATACCTAAAGCAAATGCAGCTTGCGTTTTTGGGTCGCCAAAAGCTTGATCTCCAATTAATATTACAACAATTTGCGCTGTAATTGTTGAAGTAGATTCTAA
>LUMC01000251.1_pt1 | contig 11231 bp, 10 predicted proteins | sample 729671 | NCBI WGS metagenome assembly LUMC01 (sample SAMN03860273, study PRJNA289734) | marine metagenome | biome: seawater column; feature: ocean; material: water; isolation source: Red Sea water column Station 91 - depth 10m | place: Saudi Arabia: Red Sea | collected 2011-10-15 | depth 10 m | reverse complement strand
GAATAAAACCTACAAACCCATCAAGTGAATATGGATATTTTTTAACTAAAAAAATTAAATCTATAAATAAAGTTACAAAATTTATTGAAAAACCAAAATTATCAAAAGCAAAGGAAGTAATTAAGAAAAAAGGTTATTGGAATTCTGGCATGTTTTATTTAAGAAAAGACTCAATAATCAATAACTTTAAAAAATATCAAAATAAAACTTACAAAAGTTGTGTTGAGGCTATTAAAAAAGGCAAATATAAAAATAATACTTACTACTTAAATAAAAGAGCTTTTGAAAAATCAATCGAGAAATCTTTTGATTATGCAATACTTGAGAAAACAAATAAAATTAATGCTATTAAACTAGATATACCTTGGTCTGATCTTGGTAGTTGGAAAGAGATACTCAAGATATATGATAAAAATAAAAGAAAACACTTTAAGAAAAAGAATGTTTTTTATAGACCATGGGGGAGTTATTTAAATTTATTTGAGGGAAAAGAGTTTTTAATTAAAGAATTATCAGTAAAACCTAAAGGTATATTAAGTCTTCAAAAACATCATCACAGAGCAGAACATTGGTTAGTTACAAAAGGTAATCCACGAATAACTTTAAATAAAAATATCATTAATAAAAAACCTAATGAACATATTTTCATTCCATTAGGAGCAATTCATAGAATACAAAATCCTGGAAAAAAACCTGTAAAAATTATGGAAGCCCAAGTAGGTTCTATACTTAAAGAAACTGATATTGTTAGATATCAAGACATTTATGGTAGAGTTAAATAATTAACTCTTAATGGATAATACTGTTTTCATATTAGTTCTTATAGCAGCTATTACACATGCCACATGGAATGGGATGGTTAAGAAACATTCTGATAAAGTTATAGCTTTATCTGGAGTAATTTTAGGTCGTCTACCATTAGCTTTAACAGCAATAATAATCTTACCTTTACCTACATATGAGAGTATGCCTTATTTAATTGTAAGCATTATTATTCACCAAGCATATCAATGGTATCTTTTAAGTGCATATGAACTAGGAGATTTAACAAAGGTTTATCCGATTGCACGTGGAACTGGACCTTTGGTTGCAACTATAATTTCAATTTTATTTTTAGGTTTGGTGCTTGATAATTTTAATATTCTTTCAATTTTAATTATTTGTTTAGGAATAATTTTTTTAAGCTTATTTGATAAATCCAAAAAAAACTCAAAAATAATCCAATATTCACTATTAACTGGTTTATGGATTGGATTATATTCTGTGATAGATGGTTATGGCGCAAGGGTAAGTTTGTCAGCTATTTCCTTTATTAGCTGGGTGTTTGTTATAAATGCATTACTGCACACATTTGTAATGCGTTTAAAAGATGAGAAAAATATCATTCAAAGATTAGCAAAATATGGAAAAAAGATATTTATATTCGGTGGTTCACTTGATTACTTCACTTATATAACAGTAGTATGGGCGTTTACTAAAGCACCAATACCAATTGTTGGTGCATTAAGAGAAACGAGTATTTTATTTTCTATTTTAATTGGATATTTCTTTTTAAAAGAACAAATAACTTCAAAAAAAATTATATCTATTTTATTAATTGTTATTGGTGTAATAGGAATTAAAGTATTTTAATTGTAATTAAATGGAACTTTTAACAATCATCTTATTAATTATCGTAGGGATTTTGGCTTTCTTGTTGCTTAAAAAAGAAAGAGTTCTAGGTATCAAAACTGATGAAAATAAAACTGAAGAACAAGTAAAAGTAATTGAAAGTAAAGATTATAGAAAAAATATCTACGATTTATTAAATTATATACCAGAGGGAATAATAATATTAGATAAATCAAAGAAAATTATATTTAGTAATAATTCAGCAAATAATTGGTTTCAAATAAAATTAAATGAAAATATTAGCGGCTATTTAAGAAATCCTGATTTATTAATTTCAATTGATAAAGCATTTGATGGTAAAAAAGTTACAGATTTTGAAATAGAAATTAGAAATCAAGCTGTTTTGAGATTAAATATTACTATTTATCTTGACCAAAATAATTTATTTTTCGATGAAAATTCATGCTTTTTATTTATTAGAGACTTAACTGAATTTTATAAATTCCAACAACTCAAATCAGATTTTGTTGCTAATGTTTCTCACGAGCTAAGAACTCCTTTACAATCAATAAAAATGGGTCTTGAAACCTTTGAAAATAACCCAGATATAAAACAAAATTCAGAGGCAAATAATTTATTACCAGTTATGATTTCCCAGTCAGAGAGAATGGAAAATCTAATTCGAGATTTACTTTCTTTATCAAAAATTGAATTACAAGAACACATAAGACCAACTCACGAGATAGATTTAGTAGAGCTGATTGATTATGTAATTAAAACATATGAAAAAATATTAAGTAAAAATAAAATTAAACTTATATTTAATCAGATCAAGGAATTGGAATTCCAAAAGAATCTATACACAGAATCACTGAAAGATTTTTCACGGTAGACCCTAGTAAAAGTCGAAGCGTTGGAGGAACAGGATTAGGTTTGGCAATTGTGAAACATTTGGTTTCTCAACATAGAGCAGAAATGAACATCAACAGTATTGAAAATCAAGGAACAACAATAGATATCAAATTCAATTCTCTATAATACAACTAAAAAGTTAGTCTTTGTAATAAAAGTTTAACGTTCCTTTAATAAAATATTTAAGAATCAGATTTATTTATTTAAGCATAATAAATTTTTAAGGAGATAAATGAAAAAAATAATAAATGTATTTTTAGGATTTCTTATAGTTTTAAGTTTTACAACAACTAGTTATTCAAGAGATCAAATTAAAATAGTAGGATCGTCCACTGTTTATCCTTATGCAACTGTAGTTGCTGAAAAATTTGGTAAAAGTGGTAAGTTCAAAACTCCGGTTATAGAAAGCACAGGAACTGGTGGTGGAATGAAATTATTCTGTGCAGGAGTTGGTGCAAATCATCCAGATGTTACAAATGCCTCCAGAGCAATTAAACCAAAAGAAATTGAATTATGTAAAAAAAATGGTGTTACTGAAATTATAGAAATAATTGTTGGTAATGACGGAATTTCTTTTGCTCATTCAGTGAGCGCTCCAGATGCTGATTTTACTAAAGAGCAATTATGGAGAGCCCTAGCCGCTAAAGTGGACATCGATGGTAAACTTTTAGAAAATCCTTATAAAAAATGGAGTGATATAGATGCAAATCTTCCAAACAAAAAAATTGAAATTTTAATAGCCCCTCCAACATCAGGAACTAGAGATGCTTGGAATTCTTTAGTAATGACTAAAGGATGTACAAAAACTGCAAAATCTCTTTATGAGTCAGCAGGTAAAAAAGCTAAAAAAGAATGTGCTAAAATACGTGAAGATGGATATGCCGTTGAAGCTGGCGAAAATGATACGCTTATAATACAAAAACTCTCATCAAATCCTGATGCTTTCGGTTTTTTTGGTTATAGTTATTTGGTTGCAAACAAAGATAAAATTAAAGCTTCATCAGTAGATGGTGTGCAACCATCATTAGAAGGAATTCAGGATTATTCATACCCAATTGCTAGGCCATTATTCTTTTATGTTAAAAAGGCTCATGTTGGTGTTATACCTGGGATTAAGGAATTTCTTAAAGAATTCACTTCAAAAAAAGCCATGAGTAACAGAGGTTATTTAGCTAAAATTGGATTAGTTCCTCTAGCATCTGACAAGTACAAAGCAACACGAACAGCAGCTCTAGATCTTGTTACTATAAGCATTAACTAGACTAATACTCAAAATTAAAAAAAAAGGCCAAATTCATTGGCCTTTTTATTCAATTACTAATTTAATTTGTAATAAATCTGTAACAAATTAAATATATCAAGTTGTTCGAATGAATTTCGTTCTTATTTTTTTAATAGTAATATTTTCATCATCTTTGTTTTTTTACGGTAAGTCAAAGACAAAAAGTATATCTATTGAGAGAAATATTAAATTAAATGCACTTCCAAAATTTTATGGTTATTATTTAGTTCTATGGAGTTCAATACCTGCATTAGTTTTTTTATTAGTTTGGTCTTTATTTGAACCCGTAATTATAAAATCAATTATTATTGAGACAGCCGCAAATCAAGGAGCAATTTTTAATGATAAAAATGAAGCTAACTTAATTTACGAAAAAATTAAAGCAATTCATTTAGGTACTTATTTTGGTGATATTGACACTATCTTAAAAGAAAGCGCGATATCATATTCAAAATTTTTAAATATTTTTACTAATTCTAAAATAGTTTTAATTTTTGTAACAATTATTGCTTCAGTTATTTTTTCATTAAAAAAAATTAAAAATAATAATAAAGCAAGAGAAGATGTCGAGAAAATTTTAAAAGGTTTGCTTTTTGTTTCATCCTTAATTGCTATTCTTACGACTTTAGGAATAATATTCTCATTATTATTTGAAAGTATAAAATTTTTTTCAGTAATAAATATTTTTGACTATTTATTTGGTACTAATTGGAGCCCTCAAAGAGCCTTTATCAGGGATGCATCTGCAATAACGGCTGCAGAATATGATGAATTAAGAGATGCATTTGGATTTGTACCATTGATAGCTGGAACTTCATTTATTGCATTCATTGCTATGTTTGTTGCTGTACCTATTGGATTATTTTCAGGAATATACATGGCCGAATATGCTTCCTCTAAAATAAGAAGAATTTCAAAACCAATCATTGAGATACTTGCTGGAATACCTACTGTTGTTTATGGTTTTTTTGCAGCTTTAACCGTAGGACCATTCTTTAGACAAATAGGTGAGAGTATTGGTTTAACAGTTTCCTCAGAGAGTGCTTTAGCTGCAGGTCTGATTATGGGAATAATGATTATACCTTATATTTCCTCTTTATCTGATGATGTAATTAATTCAGTACCACAATCACTTAGAGATGGTTCCTATGCTGTTGGCGCAACTAAATCAGAAACGATAAAACAAGTTGTAATTCCCGCAGCATTACCTGGAATAATTGGATCAGTATTGTTAGCTGTATCAAGAGCTATTGGTGAAACCATGATTGTAGTTATGGCAGCAGGATTAGCAGCTAATCTCACTATTAACCCACTTGAGTCAACAACAACAATTACAACCCAAATTGTAATGATACTAGTTGGTGATCAAGAATTTGATAGCCCAAAAACGCAATCAGCTTTTGCATTGGGATTGACACTATTTGTTGCAACATTGATTTTAAATTACATAGCTCAGAGAGCTGTGAAAAAATATAGAGAGAAATATGACTAAAGAACAAAGATTAAAAAAACGACATGCTGCTGAAAAAAGGTTTAGATTGTATGGTCTCACATCAATTTTGGTTGCTTTGGTTTTTGTACTTATATTAGTAAATAATATTTTTTCAAAAGGAAGTTCTGCATTCATGAAAACGGTCATTAATGTAGAGGTTTTCTTTGACCCAGAATTAATTGAGATTGAAAATGGAGCACCAGAGGAGAATATAAGGGAAGCAGATTTTTATGATATTACAATTGAAACTCTTCTTAAAGCATATCCTGCTAAAAATTTAGATGAAGAAAATGAATTAATTGATTTATTTACATCCGATGCTGAAATTGAAATTAAAAAAGCTTTTTTAGAAAATAACAACTTAATAGGAAAAAAAATTAACTTAGAAATAACGGCATCAGACGATATAGATCAATTGCATAAAGGAAATTATCCTAGGAATTTACCAGAGGATAGAAGAAGAATTTCAAATTTTCAGCTAAAAATTTATGACAATCTTTTAAAAAATAATAAAATAAACAAAAATTTTAATAATTATTTTTTTAATAATGGGGACTCCAGAGATCCAGAGCTAGCTGGAATTGGAGGGGCTTTAGTTGGATCGTTCTATAGCATAATCATATGTCTATTGTTAGCTTTTCCAGTTGCTGTTCTTGCTTCAATTTATTTAGAAGAGTTTGCTCCAAAAAATAAAATTACAGATTTTATCGAAATAAACATTAATAATTTAGCTGCTGTACCTTCAATTGTTTATGGATTGCTTGCTCTTCAAATATTATTAGCTACTATTCAGTTACCTAGATCTACTCCACTAGTAGCTGGTATTACATTAGCCTTGATGACATTGCCAAGAATAATTATTCCTTGCAGGGCATCTTTAAAAGCAGTTCCACCCTCGATAAGAGAAGGTGCATTAGCAGTAGGCGCATCAAAGTTTCAATCTGTATTTCATCATGTAGTTCCATTATCACTACCAGGAACTTTATCAGGAACAATTATTGGTTTAGCGCAAGCATTAGGAGAGACTGCACCATTAATTCTGATTGGTATGGTAGCTTTTGTTGTAGACATTCCATCAACTCCAATTGATCCATCATCCTCGTTACCTGTACAGGTATATTTATGGTCAGAGTCAGCTGAAAGAGGTTTTGTTGAAAAAACATCAGCAACCATTATGATGCTATTGAGTTTTTTAATTGTTATGAATTTTATAGCAGTATATTTAAGACAAAAATTTGAAAAGAGATGGAATTAAATGAGTGAAGTAAAAATCAAATCTAATAATTTAAATGTGTTCTATGGAGACAAACAAGCTTTATTTGATGTAAACTTAGATTTGAATGAAAAAGAAGTAACTGCATTAATTGGTCCATCTGGGTGTGGTAAATCAACCTTCATAAGATGTATAAACAGAATGAATGACGTAATTGATATTTGCAAAGTTACAGGAAATATTGAGATTGACGGTGTAGAAATTAATGATGAAAATTTAGACGTCGTTTCCTTAAGAGAAAGAGTTGGGATGGTGTTTCAAAAACCAAATCCATTTCCTAAAAGCATATACGATAATATTTCATATGGTCCAAAGATACATGGCAAGGGAGAGACAAAAAGTGAGCTAGATGAAATAGTTGAAAGAAGTTTAAAAAAAGCTGCTTTGTGGGAAGAGGTTAAAGATAGGTTAGACGAACCAGGTACTGGATTATCTGGAGGTCAACAACAACGACTTTGTATAGCTAGAGCAATATCAGTAAATCCAGAAGTAATTCTAATGGATGAACCATGTTCAGCCTTAGATCCAATAGCAACAGCCAAAATTGAAGAATTGATTGATGAACTTAAGAAAACCTATACAATAGTTATTGTTACCCATTCGATGGCTCAAGCAGTTAGAGTTTCACAGAAAACTGGCTTTTTTCATCTTGGAAAATTAATTGAGGTAGGAAAAACAGAAAAAATTTTTAAGAACCCTGACAATAAAATGACACAAGATTATATTACAGGAAGATTTGGATAAACTATGAGTAATGAACATACAGTAAAGTCATATGAAGAAGAATTACAATTTCTTGTTGATTCTGTAATTAAAATGGGAAGTTTAACGGAGTCTCAAATGGTAGACTCAATGGACGCTATAATTAAAGTTGATAAAGATTCTATTGATAAAATTATTAAAAGTGATGATGAAATTAATAAATTTAGATCAAAAATAGATACTCAAATTATGACATTACTAGTTAAAAGAGCTCCTATGGCGATTGATTTAAGAGAAACAATTAGTTCTTTAAAAATTTCACAAGACTTGGAAAGAATTGGAGATCTATCTAAAAGTAATGCTAAAAAAGTTAAACCACTACCACTAGATTTACCAGAGGAATTACTTTCAAATTTAAAAAGATTAGGTGAGTTGGTTATAAAACAGTTAAATGATGTATTAGATAGTTATGTTAACAAAAATTACGATAAAGCCAAAGAAGTTTGGGAAAAAGATGAGCAAGTTGATGACCTTACTTATATTGCAATGGAAAGTGTAATTGATTTTTTATCTAAAGATAAAAAAAATTTAGATTTTTCTACACATCTTATATTCGCAACAAAAAACTTAGAGAGAGCAGGTGATCATATTACTAATATTGCAGAGTCTATTTGTTACTTAATTAAAGGCGAATATCTAAAAGGAAGCAGACCAAAAGGAAAAGTTATCCAAGAATAAAATGAATGGCAAAATATTTATTATTGAGGATGAGCCTTCAATAATACAATTAGTTCAACATAATTTAGAAAAAGAGGGTTTTTTAGTAGCTTCATCTACCAATGGTAATGATGGTTTAAAAGATTTAAAAAAGTTTGAACCAAATTTGCTTTTACTTGATTGGATGCTTCCAGATTTATCTGGAATTGATATTTGCAAAAATATTAGAAATAACTCAAGTCATAAAAACCTACCCATAATAATGCTTACAGCAAAAGGAGAAGAGGAAGATAAAATAAAAGGATTAGATAGTGGTGTTGATGATTATTTAACCAAACCATTTAGTTTCAATGAGCTTTTAGCAAGAATAAAAGCTGTATTAAGAAGATATGATCCTAAAGTTGTTTCAAATAGTTTAGAATTTGAAGATTTAAAATTAAATAGATTTGAGAAGAGAGTGTTTAGAAAAAATATTGAAATACAGCTTGGACCAACAGAATTTAGACTACTAGAATTCTTTTTAAGCAACCCTAAAAGAGTATATTCAAGAGATCAAATTTTAGAAAATGTTTGGCCAAACAACATAAACGTAGAAAGTAGAACCATTGACGTACATATAAGAAGATTAAGAAAGTCGATTAATATTGATAAAACAAAAGAACTAATTAGAACAGTAAGATCCTCTGGATATTCACTTATTTAAGAAATGCATCCTAAAGATAATCTAATCTATCTTCACCCAAAAAATCTAATTTTTTATGCACTTCTTACACAAACCAAAAAATTCTAAATTATATTTGCTATATTTCATGCCCTTATTGTCTTTATAATGTTTCAAATGCTCAGATAATTTATGATCATGAATTTCTTTTACATCTTCACAGTTTTCACAAATTGAAAAAACTGTTGCTTTGGTAATTTGACATTTTGAATTCTTGCAAGCTATAAAAGCATTCCTACTTTCTATTTTATGTATTTTTCCAATCTCTACCAATTTGTCCAAAGCTCTATAGACTTGTAAAGGAGCATTAATTCCTTTTTTTTTAACATCAAATAAAATTGAATATGCTTTTAATGGTTGAGAAGATTTTTCAATTATATCTAAAACTATTTTTTGATTTTTTGTTAATACTTGTTGATTTTGCATTTTCTATTTTTATCAATTGATCATTAGTTTTTCAATTGTATCGTTTGTTTAATTTTGAATAATGAAATAATAAATAAAATCAAAGCAGCTGCCACGATTGAGGGCCCTGATGGTGTATTGAATTCTAACGAAGAAAATAATCCTAAAAATACTGACAACAACCCTCCAATTATTGAAAATATAACCATCTTCTGAGGGTTATCAGATATGTTTCTAGCCATTGCTGTTGGGATAATTAATAATCCTGTAATAAGTAATAATCCAACCATTTTGATAGAAATTGCAATAATTGCAGCTATTAATATTGTAAATATTGCTTTAGCCCTGTTAGGTTTTAGACCTTCCGCTTCAGCTAATTCGTAGTTTACTGTTGAAGCAAATAAAGGTTTCCAAATTAATTTTAAAACCAATAATATTATTGCTCCACCAATCCAAATTATAAGCAAATCATCTGTTGTTACAGCTAATATATCTCCAAATAACAATCCCATGATATCAAATCTAATAAATGTTAAAAAGCCGATAACAACTAAACCAAGGGCAAGTGATGAGTGAGCTAGTAGCCCTAGCAAAGCATCACCAGGTAAATTAGTTTTTCTCTCAAGTTTTACTAAAATTAATGCAATAATTGATGAAGTAATAAAAATTGCAACAGCAATATTAAAATCTAGAGTGTATGCAATTGTTACACCTAGTAAAGCAGAGTGGGCGAGAGTATCCCCAAAATACGATAGTCTTCTCCAAACAACAAAACATCCAAGAGGACCTGTTACCAAAGCAATTCCAATTCCTGCAACTAAAGCTCTTATAAAAAAATCATCAAACATTTAATTTTTCTTTATCTTTCCATCAATTGAATGTTCATGGTCATGTTTGTGCTCATAAACAGATAGTGTTTGAGAAGCTTGTTCCCCAAATAATGCTTTGTACTCATTATTTCGTGCAACGTCTTTTGGAGAACCTGAACAACATACGTGTCCATTTAAACAAACAACATGATCAGTAGCATTCCTAAATTTTTTTCTTTAAGATGTATAACACCGGTTAATGACAAAGCCTCATCTATCAATTCATCTTTAGTATTATCTGTCAAAACCATGAAATCTTTAACCCTTAAAGGAAGTGTCCAATCTATCGATATTTTTTGAGGGACATATCCTATATTGTTTGTTAATTTTTCAACATTTCCCTCTATGTTTTTGTATATACCTAAAGCAATTTTAGCTGTTGTACTTTTCCCAGAACCATTGGGACCAATTAAAGGTACTATTTTTCCTTTTTCAACCTCTAGAGAAACTCCTTTTACGAGCCACTTTTCATTTTGTTGAATCCCAACATTATTTAACTTTACTAATATATTTTTTTCTAAACTCATATATCCACTTGACTTCAAGATGTTATATTATTACATAGTGTTATATTATAACAAAAATTAAAAAACAATATTATGAAAAATCTAACAAAATCCACAATAATCTTATCATTCTTATCATTTTTAACTTTTTTTACATCAGCAAATGCTGATATTAAAGTTGTAGCATCAATAAAACCTATTCACTCATTAGCTAGTTATTTAATGGATGGAGTAGCTAAGCCAGATCTTATAGTTGATGGTTATGCATCGCCACACGGTTTCGCTTTAAAACCTTCACATGCAAAAATGTTACAAAATGCAGATATTGTTTTTTGGGTAGGTGAGGATTTAGAAAATTTTTTAGAAAAGCCTTTAGATTCAATTGCTAAAAAAGCAGAAAAAATCGAGTTATTAGAAATTAAAGGATTAAACAAATTAAAATTCAGAGAGAGAAATATTTTTGACGACCATGATGATCATGGACACGACGATCATGGCCACAAGAAAAAAGACGATCATGATGACCACGATGATCATGCTAAAAAAGAAGATGACCATGATGATCACGACCACAAGAAAAAAGATGATCATGATGATCACGACCATGCTAAAAAAGAAGATGGTCATAAAGAAGATGACCATGATGACCACGACCACAAGAAAAAAGACGATCACGACGATCATGACGATCACGAAGGACATCACCATGGTGAACATGATCCACACATTTGGTTAGATCCT
>LUMC01000342.1_pt1 | contig 11299 bp, 10 predicted proteins | sample 729671 | NCBI WGS metagenome assembly LUMC01 (sample SAMN03860273, study PRJNA289734) | marine metagenome | biome: seawater column; feature: ocean; material: water; isolation source: Red Sea water column Station 91 - depth 10m | place: Saudi Arabia: Red Sea | collected 2011-10-15 | depth 10 m | reverse complement strand
GGTTTATACCGTGATGAACAAACTTATGAGCCTGTCGAATACCTCTTTAAACTTCCAAGAGTTAAAAATAAAAAAGTGTTAATTCTAGATCCAATGTTGGCCACAGGTAATTCTTCAATTGCTGCAATCAATTTAATAAAAAACAAAGGTGTTAATATTAAAGATATATTTTTAGTGTCCTTACTTGCGGCACCTGAAGGTTTAAAAAATATCCAAAAAAAGCAAAAAGGCATTCATATATTTACTTGCAATATTGATGCTAAATTGAATAAAAATAAGTTCATTGTACCGGGCTTAGGGGACGCAGGCGATAGGTATATGGGTACTTGAAGTTATCCATAAAAAATCCTATTATTTATGCATAATCTCATTTTTTAATGCATTTTTTTATCAAGAAAATGTTATCAGTGGGATATCTATAATTCATATTTAATGGGGATTTTTGGTATGAAGAAAATTTTAAGTATTTTTACAGTTTCTTTCGCTCTTGTCTTCTCTTCAAGTGCGTTTGCAAACAAAATTGGAGTTGTATATGACTCTGGAGGAAAGTTCGATAAATCATTTAACGAACTAGCTTACGAAAGCGCACTAAGAGTTCAAAATGAACTTGGTTGGGACATGGTTGAATTTGAAGCTTCAAATAACACTCAAATTGAACAAGGTATGCGTAAGATTGCAGATAGGGGCGCATCACTAATCGTAGCAATGGGTTTTGCTCAAGCAGATGCAGTTGCAGCAGTTGCTCCAGATTATCCGGATACAAACTTTGTTGCAGTTGATGTTTGTTGGGTAGATGATCCAGCTAGCAACATTTATCAAGCTTGTTACAAAGAGCACGAAGGTTCATTCCTAGTTGGTATGATTGCGGCTATGGCGTCTGAAAGTGGAACAATTGGATTTGTTGGAGGAATGGATATTCCTTTAATTAGAAAGTTCCAAGGAGGCTATGAGCAAGGTGCTCAATATGTTAATCCTAACATTACAGTTTTAGCTAATATGACTGGAACAACACCAGAAGCATGGAACAACCCAACTAAAGGTGCTGAATTAACAAAAGCACAAATTGATGGTGGTGCAGATGTTGTTTATCAAGCAGCAGGTGGAACAGGTATTGGTGTTCTTCAAGCAGCAGCTGATGCAGGTATAATGGGTATCGGCGTTGATACAAATCAAAACTGGATGCACCCAGGTAACATGCTTACTTCTATGTTAAAGCGTTTGGACTTAACAATTTTTGAACAAGCTCAAAAAACAGAAGCTGGTACTTTCGAGTCAGGAATTCACATTCTTGGTTTAGCAGAAGGTATGGTTGGTTATGCTACTGAAGACGGCATGGTAACTTCTGAAATGGCATCAGCTGTAGAAGCAGCAGCAGCAGAAATTGTGAGCGGCTCTATGGAAGTAGCTGACTGGTCACAAGAGTAATAGAACTATTTTAAATAATCAGGTGAGACCTAAGATTTAGACAATTTTATGGTCTCACCTATCCTTGAACTAACAAATATAAATAAATCATTTGGTCACGTTCACGCCAATAAGAATATAAATCTTACAGTTAACAAAGGAACAATCCATGGAATAATTGGAGAAAACGGTGCAGGTAAGTCAACATTAATGAGTATCGTTTTTGGCCTCTATCAAGCTAACTCAGGAACAATAAAAGTAAATGGTAAAGAAATAAATCTTAGATCGCCAAAAGATTCAATTATCAATGGCATTGGTATGGTGCACCAACATTTTATGTTGGTAGAAAATTTTACAGTTTTAGAAAATATTATTCTAGGATTTGAAGGCGAACTCGTATTTGGAAAAAATTTAGAAAAAGCAAAAAAAGATTTAAAAGATTTATGTGACACATATAAATTAAACATTGATCTTAACTCTACCATTTCTGATTTATCAGTTGGTTTCCGTCAAAGAGTTGAAATATTAAAGTCACTATATAGAGGAGCCGAGATCCTTATACTTGATGAACCAACAGGCGTTTTAACACCTCAAGAAGTTGATGAACTTTTCAAAATATTACGATCTTTAAAAGAAGAAGGTAAAACAATAGTTCTAATTACACATAAATTAATTGAAATAATGGATTTAACAAGTGAAGTTTCTGTAATGCGCCAGGGTGAAATGGTGGGTCACACCAAAACAGAAAATACAAATAAAGAACAATTGGCTGAAATGATGGTTGGTAGAAGTGTGTTGTTAAGACTTGATAAATCAGAAGTAAAAGCAGGAGAGGTTTTATTTAGTGTTAAGAATCTTACAGTTAAAGATGATCTTGATGTAACAAGAGTAAAGAATGTTGATTTAGAAATTCGTTCAGGAGAAATATTAGGCTTAGCGGGTGTTACTGGAAATGGACAAACGGAATTATTAGAAGCACTCTCTGGTATAAGAAAGGTTGAGTCTGGAGAAATATATTTAGAAGGAAAAAAAGTATCGGATAGTCAAAATTTCTTGGACCCAAGAGAGTTAAAAGATAAGGGGCTAGCTCATGTTCCTGAGGATAGACAGAGGATGGGTCTAGTTACAGATTTTAAAGCCTATGAAAATTTAATTTTTGGTTACCACGATCAGCAACCTTTTTCAAAGTCATCAGTTTTAAATCATAGAGATATAATTTCTCATTCTAAGAAAATAATGGAAGAGTATGATGTAAGGCCACAATCACCAAACTTAATTACATCCAATTTTTCTGGAGGTAACCAACAAAAGATAATTTTAAGTAGAGAACTAAATGAAAATCCAAAAGTATTATTAGTTGGTCAGCCAACTAGAGGTGTAGACATTGGTGCAATTGAATTTATTCATCAAAGATTGATAGACATGAGAGACAGAGGAGCAGCAATACTTTTGGTATCTGTTGAATTAGATGAAGTGCTTTCATTGTCGGATAGAATTGTTGTAATGTTTGATGGAAAGATTGTAGGTGAAAAAGATAATAAAAATGTAACTGACCGTGAGTTAGGTTTGTTGATGGCAGGAGTAGTGTAATGGCGCCAGTAGATAAATCCAAAGTACCTTGGTGGGTTTCAAATCTTATTGTTCCACTTGTAAATTTAACTTTAGCATTACTTGTTTCGGGCCTGTTTATATTCATCGCAGGAGAAAATCCCTATGAAGCAGTAAGATTAATCATTTATGGTTCTTTTGGTTATATCGAAGGTTTTGCGTATACACTTTACTACACTACAAATTTTGTATTTACTGGTTTGGCATTTGCTGTCGCATTTCATTGTAGGCTTTTCAATATAGGTGGAGAAGGCCAAGCTTATATTGGTGGACTTGGCGTTTTCTTAGTTGCGATAAATTTTAGTTTTTTACCTGTGCCAATAGTGTGGTTATTATCTATCGCCGGCGCTGTTGTTTTTGGTGCAGCTTGGGCATTTATACCTGCATACCTTCAGGCAACTAGAGGTAGTCACGTAGTAATTACTACCATCATGTTTAACTTTATCGCTGCATCATTGATGGTTTTCTTATTAGTTGACGTAATTAGAGACACAACACAAATGGGTCCACATACAGTTGCTCTTCCAAAGGAGCAATGGTTTCCAAGTTTTAAAGATTTTGCTGGTCTGTTTGGAATTAAAATAAGATATTCTCCATTAAACATTTCTTTTTTACTAGCAATTGCAGCTTCAGTTTTTGTATGGTTCTTAGTTTGGAAAACAAGATGGGGTTATGAAATGAGGGCTGTGGGTCACAATACACAAGCAGCAATTTATGCAGGTATTTCTCCATATAAAAATATAATCATAGCAATGTGCATTTCTGGAGGCTTGGCGGGGTTACTAGGTGTTAATGAAATATTAGGGGTTCACCATAAAATAGTAGCAGGATTTCCTGCTGGTTATGGATTCACTGGGATTGCAGTTGCATTAATGGGAAGAAATCATCCAATAGGAATTTTCCCAGCTGCATTTTTATTTGGTATTTTATACCAAGGAGGGTCTGAAGTTACTTTTGATATGCCAAACATAACTAGATATATGTTTGTTGCTGTTCAGGGAGTAATTATTTTATTCAGTGGAGCTTTAGAAAATTTATTTAGACCACAAATTGAAAGTTTCTTTGTAAATAGACTAAACATAAAGGCGAGTGCATAATGGAATTTTTATCTGACATTGCATCTTTGATTAATTCTACTTTAAGAATTTCAACGCCTTTAGTTTTTGCAGCGATGGCTGGAATATTTGCAGAACGATCAGGCGTTATTGATTTTAGTTTAGAGGGAAAAATGCTTATGGCTGCTTTTGTTGCAGCAGTAGGTTCTTATTTTTTAGGTAATCCTTGGTTAGGTTTATTACTAGCAATTATCGCATGTGTAAGCTTATCTATGTTACATGGTTTTGCATCTGTTACATATAAAGGTGATCAAGTTGTATCCTGCGTTGCAATCAATATTTTAATAATTGGTTTAACCACAGCATTAGCTGCGGCTTGGTTTGGACAAGCAGGTCTAACACCAACGCTTAATGAAGATCAGCGGTTTTTAGAAGTTAACCTTCCTTTTGCCGAGAGTTTAAGAGATGTACCAATAATAGGAACAATTTATAGTGATATATTAAGTGGACATTATATTTTTGTTTACCTAGCTTATCTTTCAGTCCCATTAGTGTTTTGGGTTGTTTTTAAAACTAGTTTTGGACTAAGACTAAGAGCAGTAGGAGAAAATCCAAGTGCTGTTGATACAGCTGGTATTAATGTTTTTGCCATGAGATATAAAGCGCTAGCAATCAATGGTGTTTTAATTGCTTTTGCAGGCGCACACCTATCAACAGCAGTTTGGATTTACTGATGCTCTTCAAATTAGACTGCAGGGAGTAGAATTACCTGCGATTGGTGAAATACCAGTACAGTTAATTCAGGCAATACCATATGTATTAACAGTTGTTTTACTTGCGGGTTTTGTTGGTAAAGCGATAGCTCCTAATGCTATTGGACAACCTTATATTAAAGAAAGATAATTAAATATTTATTTAAAAAAAATTCCTATATACTTTATTTTTGCTAGGAGAAAATATGTCAATACTAGAAAAATACATGAAGGTTTTTAATGAAAAAGATGAAGCAGGAATGAACGAAATTATCCATGATGATTTCAAATTTACAATGCATTCTAGTGGTAATGTTTTATCAAAGTCCGATGTTATAGGCTGGGCTATGAGTGACGACATTAATGATGATAAGTCTAGAATTGTATACGAAAATGACGAGATTGGGATACATCACTCTTTCGTTACTTTTAAAGATGGCAACACACAAGCTGTGATGGCGGTATACAAATATAAAGATGGCAAAATAATTTCATTAGAAACTGGGGCAACCAATATGCCAAAATAAAAAAAGTGGAACTCTAAGTTCCACTTTTAAATTAATTTAAATTATTTTTATTGTTCTAAATCAAAACGATCAGCGTTCATCACTTTGTTCCAAGCTTTGATGAAGTCTTTTTTCATTTTTTCTTCACTATCATCACTTGCATAAAGTTCTGCTATTGCTCTTAATTGAGAATTGGATCCAAAAACAAGATCTACTCTAGATGCAGTTCTTACTTTTTCTCCTGTAATTTTATCTGTAGCTTCATATGAATTACTTCCAGTTGGCTTCCAACTAACACCCATATCTAAAAGCTTATCAAAAAAATCATTTGTTAACTTACCTTTTGTATCAACAAATAATCCTCTTTGATCTGAACTAATACCCATAGATCTCATACCGCCAACAAGTACAGTCATTTCAGGAGCAGTTAATCCTAATAGTTGTGCCTTATCCAACATTAATTCTTCAGCAGTAACATCATAATTCATTTTTAAATAATTACGAAAAGCATCTGCTTCTGGCTCTAAAACTGCAAATGAATCAATATCAGTTTTATCTTGAGTGGTATCACCTCTACCTGGAGTAAAAGGCACTTCCATTCCAGTTGCTTGTTCCACACCTACATTACCAGCAAGGACTATTACATCAGCCACTGAAGCTCCTGTCTCTTTAGCAATAGGCTCAAGAATACCAAGAACTTTTTTTAATTGCTCTGGTTTATTAACTTCCCAATCTTTTTGAGGAGAAAGTCTAATTCTTGCTCCATTAGCTCCACCTCTCATATCTGATCCCCTAAATGTAGAAGCACTTGCCCAAGCAGTTTCAACCATTTCTTGAGTTGTTAAACCACTACTTAAAATTTTAGCTTTTACTGTTTCAACATCATAGTTTGAATGACCTTGAGGCACAGGGTCCTGCCAAATCAATTCTTCTTCTGGAACTTCTGGTCCCATATATCTAGTTTTTGGACCCATATCTCTATGTAGAAGTTTAAACCAAGCTCTAGCAAATTGATCAGCAAAATATTCCGGGTCTTTGTGAAATTTTTCTGATACTTTTCTGTATTCAGGATCTTCACGCATTGCCATATCTGCTGTTGTCATCATTGTAGGAACTTTTACTGATGGATCATCAACTTGAGGTGCCATGTGTTCCTCTTTTTGATCAATCGCATGCCAGATTTGAGCACCTGCTGGACTTTTTACTAACTTCCATTCGTAACCTAGAAGCATATCAAAGTATCCATTATCCCACTGAGTTGGATTAGGTGTCCATGGACCTTCTATACCACTTGTTGTGGTATCACGACCAACACCTGAACCGTGCAAGTTATTCCAACCTAAACCCATTTGTTCTAACGGCGCACCTTCTGGTTCTGCTCCTACTAGAGCTGGATCACCAGCACCATGTGCTTTACCAAAAGTATGTCCACCTGCAGTTAGTGCTACAGTTTCAGTATCGTTCATTGCCATTCTTGCAAAAGTTTCTCTTATATCTTTTGCACTAGCAAGTGGATCAGCTTTTCCATCTGGTCCTTCAGGGTTTACATAAATCAATCCCATTTGCACTGCTGCAAGTGGATTATCTAAAATTCTATCACCAGTATACCTTTTATTTTGTAGCCATTCTTCTTCTACACCCCAGTAAATATCTTCTTCTGGTGCCCAAATGTCAGGACGTCCACCACTAAATCCAAAAGTTTTACCCCCCATAGATTCAATTGCAACGTTACCTGTTAAAATAAATAAATCAGCCCAACTAATTTTATTTCCATATTTTTTCTTTATTGGCCAAAGAAGTCTTCTTGCCTTATCTAAGTTACCATTATCTGGCCAACTGTTTAACGGGGCAAAACGTTGAGCTCCTGTTCCACCACCACCACGGCCATCACCAGTTCTATAAGTTCCAGCAGCATGCCATGTCATACGAATAAAGAAACCACCATAATGACCATAATCAGCTGGCCACCAATCTTGAGAATCAGTCATCAGATTATGGAGGTCTTTTTTTAATGCAGCATAATCTAATTTTTTGAACTCTTCTCGATAGTTAAATCCAGCTTCCATTGGATCTGATTTACGATCATGTTGATGAAGTATGTTTAAGTTAAGTTGATTAGGCCACCATTCGCGGTTAGATGTACCTTCTCCCATATTTTTTGTAATTGCTCCGTGCATTACAGGGCATTTACTCTCTGCATCCATTTAGAACCTCCGTTATTTAATACTAATATATAAAGAATTTAAATTAAAGAAAAGTGAAAACTATAACTCAATTTTGAAATTTTCAGGTCGCCACGTCGCAGGTGCAAGTTCAAAATCATCAAAATCAAAAGCAGGTGCGACAGTGCATCCAATTAAACTGAAAGCACCAGAGGATCTCATTGCAAACCATGTATTTGCTGTTACGGTGTAAATATAATTATTATCTGACCCTAAAGAAAAAACTTCATAATTAACTCCGTCATTTGATGTGAAAACTTCTAGAGGATCTCCAGAATAAAAATGTAATATTTCATTTTTAGTTAATCGATGCCAATGTGATTTTTCGTTCCTCTTTAATAAGTAATAAATTTGACTAACATTTTCGTTCTTAAAATTTTCAACATAATGTCCTCCTTCAGGATGACTTATCATATTGAGTTTTTTTATTAAATTATCTGCTTCCACTTAGATTAAATGACCAAGTTTGCTTTTCTTAGTTGAGATATATTTTTCATTATACTTATTGGTGTCTGAGAAAATAGGAATTCTTTGATTTACTTTGATACCCATATCTTCAAGCGCTTTTATTTTTTTTGGATTATTAGTCATCAAATCTAATTTTTTGATTGCTAAATATTTTACCATTCCAGCAATATTTTCATATGTTCTCTCATCATCTTTGAAACCCAATTGATGATTAGCTTCAACGGTATCTAGTCCCTTATCTTGTAAACTATATGCTTTAATTTTGTTTGAAAGACCAATGCCTCTTCCTTCTTGTTGAAGATAAAAAATAACCCCTCTTCCATTTTGAGCAATTTGTTTTAATGATTCAGTTAGTTGGAATCTACAATCACATCTCATACTAAAAAAAGATTCCCCTGTAATACACTGCGAATGAATTCTTGATAAAACTGGCTCATCGGTAAGCAAGTCACCCATGCATATTGCTAAATGATCTTTAGATTCATTTTCATCTGTAAAGGCATGTACAGTGAACTCCCCAATATCTGTTGGAAGTTTACTAGTCTCAATAAACTTTAATTTGTCTGACATTATAGTTTAGTAGGATTTGGGGCACCTTTATATACTTCTTCAGGATCAAAAACTTTTTCTTTCTCTTCAAATTTAAGAACAACTTTAGAGCTAGAATTATCCAATGGAATACTTCTATAAAAACATGATCTATATCCTACATGACAGCTAGCACCACCTTTGACATCAACCCTTAACCAAACACAATCTTGATCATCATCAATTCTTATTTCTTTTATCTTCTGCGTTAATCCACTTGTTTTACCTTTGTGCCAAAGGGTATTTCTACTTCTAGAAAAATAAACAGCTTCACCCAAACTTATAGTTTTTTTAAAAGCTTCTTCATTCATATAACCTTGCATAAGTAGTTCACCAGATGAAAAATCTGTTGTTACAACGGGTATTAGACCATTTGAATCAAATTTCGGAGCAAGCTCATTTGACTCTTCAACTTGTTCTATAGATTTTCTTTTTTCAAATTGAATGTTATTCATTTTTTAATTTTTCAGCAGCTTCTAATGCAAAGTAAGTCAGTATACCATTTGCCCCAGCTCTTTTAAAAGATAAAAGAGATTCCATTATAACTTTTTCATTGAGCCAACCTTTATTAATTGACTCTTTTATCATCGAATATTCACCAGATACTTGGTAGGCAAAAGTTGGAACTTTAAATTCTGATTTTATTCTAGAAATAATATCAAGATAAGGCATACCAGGCTTAACCATTACCATATCTGCTCCTTCACTTATATCTAATCCAACTTCTCTAATCGCTTCCTCACTGTTTGATGGATCCATTTGATATGTTAATTTACCATCTTTACCTAAACTAGAACCAGAACCTATAGCATCTCTAAAAGGTCCATAAAAACCTGAAGCATATTTTGCAGCATAAGAAAGTATTAGGGTATCAGTTAAATTATTTGAATCTAATGCACTTCTTATTCTTCCAACCCTACCGTCCATCATATCTGATGGGGCGATTACATCACAACCAGCATTCGCTTGGATTAGAGCTTGTTGTTCCAAAACCTCCAAAGTTTTATCATTATCTATTTTATCATTTATAACTAAACCATCATGCCCATGGTCCGTAAAAGGATCTAATGCAACATCACATACGATACCAATATTTGGAAAATCTTTTTTGATACTTTTAATAGATCTGCACACCAAGTTGTTTTCATCTACAGCTAAACTTCCCTCAGAATTTTTAAGACCACTTTCAATTTGCGGAAAAATTGCAATAGCAGGAATATTAAATTTAACAGCTTTTTCTACTTCACTTAAAAGTTTATCAATAGAGTATCTGCTTACACCAGGCATCGAATTAATAGGATCATCAACCTTGTTTCCCTCGCATACAAATAGAGGCAAGATTAAATCATTAACACTAAGTGTATTTTCAGCAACTAAACGGCGAGAGAATTCTTTCATTCTATTACGTCTAAGTCTTGTACTTGGAAACTTACCTTGCATGTTATTCATTTTTTATTCTATTGGTGATTTTGCTTCTTTAGATAAGCTAGTAACAATATCTTCTAATTTAAAGGTCTTTGTTTCAGAAGATCCAATTCTTCTAACCGACACTGTTTTATCTTGAGCTTCTTTTTTTCCAACAGCGATAATTGCTGGAACTTTACTATTACTGTGTTCACGTATTTTATAACCAATTTTTTCATTACGTGTATCTATTTCGGCCCTAATTCCTTTTGATACTAATGCTTTTTGTACTTCATAAGCGTACTCATCAGTATCAGATGTAATTGTAGCAACTACAGCTTGCAATGGTGAAAGCCAAAACGGAAGATGGCCTGCATAATGTTCAATTAGAATGCCAGTGAATCTCTCTAAGGAACCAAATAGAGCTCTATGCAACATGACTGGTATTTTTTTATTACCATCTTCTCCAATATAAGTAGCTCCCAATCTTCCAGGTAAATTTAAATCTACTTGCAGTGTTCCGCATTGCCAATCTCTGCCAATTGCATCACGTAAAACAAACTCTAATTTTGGACCGTAAAATGCACCTTCTCCTGGATTGAGTGTATACTCAAGACCTGTTGCTTCCATGGCTTGCATTAATGCAGCCTCAGCTTTATCCCAAATAGCATCATCCCCTACGCGTTTTTCAGGACGGTCAGAAAATTTAATTCTAACATTATCGAAACCAAAGTCCTTATAGATACTAAGTATCAAATCACATACCGTTTTACTCTCTTGTGTAATTTGATCTTCTGTACAAAATATATGTGCATCATCTTGTGTGAATGCTCTCACCCTCATTAATCCATGAAGAGCACCTGATGGTTCATAACGATGTACTTTTCCGAATTCAGATAATAGAAATGGTAAGTCTCTATAACTTTTTAATCCTTGTTTAAAAATTTCTACAGCACCAGGGCAATTCATTGGTTTGATAGCATAAATTTTATCGTCTTTTGCTTCAGTTCTAAACATCATGTCACTAAATTTGTCCCAGTGACCAGACGTTTCCCATAGAGACTTATCCATCATGTCTGGCGTATTAGTTTCTACGTAACCTGCCTTGTCTTGTCTGTTTCGCATATAATTTATTAGCGACTGGAATAATGTCCAACCCTTAGGATGCCAAAACACCGCTCCAGGAGCCTCTTCCTGAAAATGAAATAAATCCATTTCTCTTCCTAGTTTTCGGTGATCTCTTTTTTCTGCTTCTTCAATTTGTAAAAGGTGTTGTTCAAGATCCTTTTCTG
>LUMC01000130.1_pt1 | contig 11510 bp, 10 predicted proteins | sample 729671 | NCBI WGS metagenome assembly LUMC01 (sample SAMN03860273, study PRJNA289734) | marine metagenome | biome: seawater column; feature: ocean; material: water; isolation source: Red Sea water column Station 91 - depth 10m | place: Saudi Arabia: Red Sea | collected 2011-10-15 | depth 10 m | reverse complement strand
AATAAAGGTGAATCAGAACTTAATTTTAAGATAGATTTATTTTTATCAAGTAAATTAAATTTAAAAATATTACCAAAGTTGAATTTATTTATATAATTTATAATTTCATTATGATGGTGAATAATATCAAAGCCGCATATTTCGCGAACAATATATATTAAAAAATTGATAGGAATTTTGTCTAATTTTTCTAATAAAGACCATGCATCTTTCTCACTAATACTTAAATATTGATTTGATGGATATTTAATTCTTTGTTTTTTTGCCATTACAACAGTAATCATAAGTCTTGACTTACATAATGATATTAATGAATTAATTTCATCCTCATTAATAGAAAACTGTTTATTGTACTCTGTTATTATATTTTTAAGTGTAAGATAAATATTATCATTGTTCATTAATGCATATGAAAGGCATATAGCTAAATCATTTATTGTTGGAGAATAAATAGAATCTCCATAATCTAGTAAACCACAAACATTGTTTTTTTTAATAACAATATTATAATTATTTGGATCTGAATGAGTTATTGAATATCTTAATTTATTTAAATTATTTTTTACAAATTTTTCATATTCTGAAAAACATTTTAATAAAATTAATTTTTTTGAACCAGTAAAAATATTAATATCTTTTTTAATCCATTTTATATTTGATGGATCCCAAATAAAATTTCTATGAGCATCTATATCGTTAAATGCTTGCAATTTAGTTGATACTTTTCCAAGTAACTTACCTAAAGAATTTTCAATTTTATCGTTACTTTTTGTATCTCCATACATTCGCCCTTCAATATAAGATAAGATCCTAACAAAGCATTCTCTATTTTTTTTATCTAAATATTTTACAATCTTTGTATGGTGTATTTTTGGTATAAAAGATTTAAGACTAAGATCACTTCGTAAATAATTAATTAATCTATCTTGGTATTTTAATATATTTATTTTTTCTGATGGGTTTGAAATTTTTAATACATATTTTTTTTTATTATTTATGAATATAATAAAATTTATATCCCTTTCACTATCAAGTTGTTTAATTTTGAGTAATTTATTTCTTAAGAAAGAAAAATTAATCTTTAACCATTTAATTAAATGTTTATTATCAATAATAGGTGGATCAACATCAAAAACTGACATAAAAGGTGTATAATTCATAATGCTGAAATCTAAAAACATTTTTGTTTGTATTGGGGCAATTCATCACGATTATTTATTAAATCTTAAAAAAAATATTATTAATTTTAGATCTAATCAAATTACACAAAAAAGCAGAATTGGTGGAGTAGCGTACAATATTGCAGAATTGCTTTCGAATTTTGTTGATGTAAACTTTTATAGTTTAGCTATCAATGAAGAGATTAGAAAAAAAATCTCAAAAAAAATCTATGTTCATCAAGTGAATAAAGATTATGCAGATAGATACTATTTAGCTTTATCAGATAAAAATAATAAATTTTTATTAGGATTAGCTAACACAGATGAATATGAAAATAATAAATCTTTAAAAATACCAAACATCAAGAATAAAAATATAATATTTGATCTAAATTTTTCTAAAACCTATTTGGAAAAATCAATAAATAAACTATCAAAAAAAAATAAAATTATAGTGTGCGCAACATCAGTGCATAAAGTTATTAAAATTAAAAGGATTATAAATAAAGTTGATTTTATATTCTTAAATAAAGCAGAGTTACTTAAACTTACAAATTCTTCAAATATAATATTAGGTGTAAAAAAAATATTAAAACAAAATAAAAAAATAAAAATAATTACTACTAATTCAAAAAATAATGTAATCTTTGGAAGTAATGAATTTATAAAAAAAATAAAACCCCCATCAATCAAAGTAGTAAACGAAAATGGAGCTGGAGACGCACTAGCAGCTATGATGCTGTATTTGTTCAGTATAAATGAAAAAATGAATTATATTTTGAAAACTTCTGTAGCATGCGGGTCTTATTATGCTAGTGGTAAAAGTCTAAAAACTAAGAGTGATTTTTTAAAAATTAAAAATCTTTCTAAGAGAGTGATTGTACAATAGTATGCATGAAATATTTGATATAAGTAAAAAAGTTCAAGAAGCAATAAATAGAAAAAAACCAATAGTAGCTTTAGAAAGTACATTGATTAGTCATGGATTGCCCTATCCAGAAAATATTAAAGTCGCAAATGAGTCTATAAAGGCTGTTGAAGATAACGGTGCAATTGCTGCAACAATAGGAATAATTAAAGGTAAGGTTAAAATAGGATTATCGGAAGAAGATATTCAAATATTAGCAAAAGAGAAAAATGTACAAAAAGTTTCAAACCACAATATAAATTTATCAATATTTAATAAAGAAAATGCTGCTACAACAGTAGCAAGTACAATTTCTATAGCTTCTAAATTTCAAATAAAATTTTTTGCAACAGGAGGAATTGGTGGTGTGCATCTAAATGCTGAAAATACCAATGATGTATCTGCAGATCTATATGCACTTTCTGAGAATTCAAATTTTGTAATCTGTAGTGGTGCTAAATCTATATTAGATTTAAGTAAAACAAATGAACTTCTTGAAACTTTAGGAATTACAAGAATTGGTTATCAAACAAATTATATGCCTGGTTTTTGGTATGAAGAAACAGAAAATAAAGTCGATAATAAATTTGATGAAATTCATGAAATTTCTTCTTTTTTAAAACTCAATGAAAATATGGGAAATAAAAAATCAATTCTCATATTTAATAAAGTTCCATTAGAAAAAGCACTTAATAAAAATGACGTAGAAAAATGGATAAATAATGCAACAATAAAAGCTGATAGAAATAATATTAGTGGAAAAGAATTAACCCCGTTTCTCATAAAAGAAATTAACGAACAATCAAAAAATGAAACTCTAAATGCTAATGTATCTTTAATAATTAATAATGCGAATTTAGCTGGAAAGATTGCAAAGAGTTTTTATAGTTAAGGTAATAACGATAATTTAGCTTTAAGTAATTGAAAAAATTTTTCATCATTAGCTTCATTCATCACAAAACAATTTACTGGTCTTTTAGTAACACCTAGCCAATCAACAACAGTCTCCCCTCTTGTTAATTCAGAATTTTCTTCAACTGTGACATTAACTTCTTTTCCACTAAAAATAGATGGATCTAATAAATATGCAATAACACATGGGTCATGCAAAGGAGTTTCCTCAGTTTCGTATAATTCTTTATGAAATATTGTATAAAATTCCATTAGTTCTCCAAAAAACTTAGAACTTTTATTTTTATTTTCATTCATTGATTTGATAATTTTTGAATTTACATTGACCTGATGAGTAACATCTAAACCCATCATTGTTAAAGGAATGCCTGATTCTAAAACAATATTAGCCGCATGTGGATCCACATAAATATTAAATTCAGCTGATGGTGTAGTATTTCCTAAGCACATAGCAGCTCCACCCATAAAAACTATTTCTTTTATATTTTCTTTAATAGATGGATCTTTTTTTAAACTTAAGGCAATATTTGTAAGAGGTCCTGTTGGACATAAATAAATTTGCTCTGTTGAAGATTTACAAGTTTCTACTATGAAATCAACTGCATGTTTTTCTTGAGGTTTATAATTTGTATCTATTATTATAGGATCACCTTTTTTATCTAATCCGGTTTTTCCGTGAACATATTCAGCTGTAAATAATTCATAATGAATAGGTTTATTTGCACCAGAGTAAACTTTGATGTCCGTTCTTTCAATTAACGTACAAACTTTAAGAGCATTATTTACTGTATTATTTAAACCACTATTTCCACCAACACAGGTGATACCCAGTATGTCAATCTCTTTAGAGGAAGCAGCTAACATTATTGCTACAGCATCATCATGACCTGGATCACAATCTAAAATTATTTTTTTAGTCATTAATAAAACTTTTAAGAGGTATTGAAGATCTTTGTAACCAATTCCATTCAGGATATTCGTTGTTATTATCAATTACATGAATTGTGTAAGCATGTCTTGATTTTAAACTTGTGTTCTCACATGAATAATGAGGAAGTCTACCATGTAATAAAACAAGTGATCCTTTTTTTACTTCTACAAAAGTATCAGTTTCAGGAAATGGCTCATCATTTAGATCTATCATTTGCATTTTACCGTCTACTTTTTTAAAAAGTTTTCTTAATGGGCCTTTATGACCTCCGCTTGCAACTTGTAAACATCCGTTTGTTTTATTTGCATCTTCTAATGCAAACCAGAAACCGATAGTACTTTCTGGCTCAGTATATAAAAAAGTAGAATCTTGATGGCAAACTACTTCACCACCTATTTTAGGTTGTTTAAAAATATACATAGACTGAAGTAATTTTGGTTTTGAGAAACCAAGTGATAAAGCAATATCTTGAAGTTTTTGTTTATGAGAAAATTTATAAAAAACTTTATCTAAGTCGTGCAACGCATGACCGATTTTATTTACAATAAAATGTTTATTTTCTTCTATGTTATCATCATTTAAATTAGCTTTTTCTTCAAAGAAGAAACGAATTTTATCTCCTGATTCTAAAAAATAACTATCATCATTATGAGCTTGATTGACTGTATCAAAAATAGATTTTTGATTATTAAAATTATTATGTTCGATAAGATATGATGACCGTTCCATTAATTCATCACATTCTTTATCTGTGTTGAAATTTTCTATAACCAAATATCCATTATCATTCCAAAATTTAATCATTTCATCGTTTAAGGGTAGATCGTTTGTTGAAAAATATTTCATTATATTCCTATTAATTTTGTCAAGAATGGTAAACCAACTTTAATAAGATTTAATAACTGTGGTATCAAGAATTTTCCAGTTGTTGCAAGGAAGAAGATTATACCTCCAATTATGACTATCAGAATTAAATTTCTATAAAAGTTACCATAATTATTATATTGTGATTTGGCTCTTGATCTCAAAATAAATAATATAATTACTATAACAATTAAAACTATTAACAATCGGATCATATATTTTCTATATTTAGTAAAAATTAATTTGCAATACTAATTATATCTTAATAAATAGTTTTTAGTAGATGATCAGATTAAGCATATTATTTTTATCAATTTTTTCTTTAATTTATGGAATTTATTTTTTAATTTTTCCATATAGTTTTGTGAATTTAACTGTTGCTGAAAATACCAATATAGCATGGCTAAGAAATCTTGGTGGAGCTATAACAGGTCTTTTATTTATTGGTCTTTTAATGATCTACTTAAATACAAAGGGCTCAATCAGATTACTTAATGTTATTATTATTACATCCATAATACAGACCTCAGCTTTGATATATTCAAGAATATCAGATGAATTTTCCGCAAATAATTTAATAATTATTGATATAACTATTTATGCCGCAATAATTGTTACTATTTATTTATTATTCATTTCAATTAGATTTAAAAAACTATTTATTTAAATTTAAAAAAAATTCTAAGTAATAAAAAAATAATTAAAAGTAAAAAAATTAAAATTAATTCAAATGATAAAATATTACTAAGTTGAAATTCTTTAATTTCAATAAGATCAGAAAATTGATTACCAATAAATGAAAAAAGAAGAAAATAAGGAGTAAAACCAATAAAAGATGAAATTATAAATTTAGTTTTAGAAATATTTAATGTTGATAAAAATAAATTTTGAACAAATAATGGTACTCCAAAGATAAGTCGTAATAAAACTAAGTATTCAAAAGATGATTTTTTAATGATTGTATTTAGTTTATCACTAAATTTTTCAATTTGTTTATTAAAATATTTTTTAAATAAATTTTTAAAAAAAAGAAAAAAACATAAACTACCTAAAACAATAGTTGTTATATTAATTATAAAACCTGTAATAAATCCAAAAAAGAAACTTGATGCAAGTATAATTATTAAACTACCAGGTAGAGAAAATGTAAAAAATAAAAATGAAAATAAAAAATATAAAATTAAAGATAATTCTAAATTATTTTTGATTAATAAATCAAATTGAATTAAAAAATTAAAAATAACATCAATCATTTAATAATTTTAAAACCTTTGAAAAAAATAAATGATGTAATAATCAAAGTTAATAAAATAAAAAATATTATAAAGATATTTTCAACTAAATTAAATGAAAATTCATCATTAAATGAATTCCTAAAAAAGCTTACAACATAATAGTAAGGATTATATAAAAGTATAGCCTTCAAATTATCAGGAAGATAATTTATTGAAAAAAAGGTTCCTGATAAAAAATTAATAGGCGCAACAAAAAAGCTCGAGAATGTACTTTGTGAATCCCAAGAATTAAAAATTATTCCTACGAAACATCCTAAACATGAGAAAAATATTATAACTAAAAATAGGTAGTAAAAAAAATAAAAAAAATTATAAATTTCAATATCTATTAAAAAAGTAAATATAAAAAAATTAAATAGTGCTAAAATAATTCCAATAATAAGAGATGTGAATATTAAAGATATTAATATTTCAATCCTATAGATAGGTGCCATTAACCAATCATCTAAAGAACCAATTTGTTTCATATGAATTAAAGTAGCAGACGAATTATCGTAACTTTCCTGAGCAACGATCATAATGATTAATCCAGGAGCAATAAATTCAACAAAAGAACCTGAATCCATAGAAAGTGAGTAATAATTTTCTACTGTTATAAAAACTAATATAAATAAAAGATTTGTAGTTAAAGGGGCTAATAAAGAATAATGATACTCTTGTAGAAATTCTTTTATTCTAAATGCGATTATTGAATAAATCGCACTAAAATTTAACATCAATTAAGATTACTTAGAAAAGTATTTTTGAACAAGGTCCACCCAAAAATTTACACCAATAGGTAATAAATTATCATTAAAATCATACTTTGTTGTATGTAGATGAGCACTATGTTCTGCATCTCCTTGACCAAGATAAAGATAGGAACCAGGTTTTTTTTCTAACAAATATGAAAAATCTTCTCCTCCCATTGACGGGTCAATATCAGTAATAACTTTATCATCACCAACTAAATCTTTAGCTACATTTGCTGCAAATTTTGTTTCTTCTTTAGAATTGATAGTAGGTGGATATTTATTTACTAAATCAAACTCAATTTTTATCTCTGCACCATGTGCATCGGCTATACCTTTACATAATTCATTTAATCTTTTCTCTATATATGCTCGTGTTTCTCTTCGAAAAGTTCTAATAGTCCCGCCCATTTTAACTTGATCGTCGATTACATTATAAGCTGTACCAGCATTAATTTTTGTAATACTTATAAGAGCTTTATCAACAGGATCTGTGGATCTACTTATAATTGTTTGAACAGCAGAAATAACTTGTGCAGAAATTACAACAGGATCAATTGCTAGATGAGGTGATGCAGCATGACCGCCCTTTCCTTTTACAGTAATATCAAATTCATCAACTGCTGCCATCATCGGTCCACTATTTACACCAAACGTACCTAAAGGTAACTCAGGCCAATTATGAAGTGCATATACTTCATCAATTTTAAAATCATCAAACATACCATCTTGAATCATTTTTTCTCCTCCAGCAAAACCTTCTTCTCCTGGTTGAAAAATGAAATATACTCTTCCATTAAAATTATTATTTTCACTTAGATATTTCGCTGCTCCAAGAAGCATTGTGGTATGACCATCGTGACCACAACCATGCATCATACCTTTATTTTGTGATTTATGATTAAATTCGTTTTGTTCTGGCATAGGAAGAGCGTCAAAATCTGCTCTTAAACCAATTGTCTTATCATTAGTAACTTCATTACCATCTACCCAAGCAACAACACCTGTATTAGCGTAACCATCTTTAAATTTAATATTAAATTCACTTAACTTATTTTTGATATATTTTGATGTTTCAAATTCTTGAAGGCCTATCTCAGGAATTTTATGTAAATCCTGACGCCATTCTGTCATCTGATCTTGCATTTGATTTATACTATTTAAAATTGGCATTATAGTATTCCGAAGAAACCTTTTTTATTTAGTTTTTCTTCACATTGTTTTAGTTGTTTATTAAACATCTTAGTATTTCTTTCTACATTTTTAGCAACATCAATCAACCAATCTTTACTTTTAAATGTCTCTTTCGACCATCCGTTTTGACCTTCATGGTATGCTAAATATTGATTATAGTAATCATTTTTTGAAATTCCAATCATATTTTCGGACTGAGTTGTGTACCAGCCAATAAAATCGGTTACATCTTTAAAGTTCGCCCTTGATGCATTTTGATTTCCAGTTTTATTCTTATACCAATCCCAAGTGGGATTTGTTATTTGTGCATAACCAAAAGCAGTTGATGGTCTAGAGGTTGGTATTAAACCTAAAAATTTTTTTCTTTTCGGTTTTGCAAATTGAGTAAAAGATGATTCTTGTTTTATAACTGCTAATTGGAATGCAATTGGGGTATTCCATTTATCATAAGAATTTTTAGTTGCTTTATACCAGCTTTTCTTTTCATCAAAAATTATGCAACTATCAGCAGTATTTGTTAACTGATTTGAAGTACATGCATATAAAAATAACAATGTAATGCACAATAATTTTAAAAAATTATCAAATTTCATTATAAACCTAAATACCATAACTTTTACTTATATAGTCTTAAATGTGGCAAAAAATTATTGCTTACTATTGAATTATAGATATGAATGCTTAAATTTCAAAAATGGCAGAAAAAACTAAAGAAAATTTAACATTTCAAGCTGAAGTAAGTAAGCTTTTAGATCTTGTTGCTAATTCTCTTTATAGTGAAAGGGAAATATTTCTAAGAGAACTAATATCTAATTCAGCTGATGCCTGCGAAAAATTAAGATATCAATCACTTTCCAAAAAAAATCTTTTGAAAGATGAAAAGGATTTAAAAATTAATATCAGAGTTTCAAAAAAGAAAAAAATAATTGAAATTGAAGATAATGGAATTGGAATGTCAAAAAATGAACTTATTGATAATTTAGGAACTATAGCGAGATCAGGAACTAGTAAATTTATTGAAGCAATGAAAAATAAAAAAAGCAACGATATTTCTGCAATTGGACAGTTTGGTGTTGGTTTTTATTCCTCATATATGGTTGCAGATAATGTTGAAGTGCTTTCTAAAGATGCTGAAAATGAAGAAACAAATCTTTGGTCATCTAATGGAAAAGAAAATTATACCATAGAAGAAGCTAAAAAAGATAAAAGAGGCACTTGTATAACTCTAAATATCAAGAAAGATGCTGATGAATTTTTGGATTCATTTCGTTTAAGATCAATTATAACAAAATACTCAAATTATATTCCTTTTCCAATTTATCTTAAGGACCTTGATGATAAAGAAAAAGAAGAAAAAATAAATGAAGGTAGTCCATTATGGCTAAAAGATAAAAAAGATATAAAAGAGGAAGACTATAAGCAATTTTATAATAATATTTCATTTAACTTTGATGATCCCTTAAAAACTATTCACTATAACGCTGAGGGTGTTATTAGTTATAAGGCTTTACTTTATTTTCCTACAAATCAACCTATGGATTTATTCAATGCTGATAGGAAAAATAAAATAAAATTATATGTTCAAAAAGTTTTTATCACTGATGATTGTGAAGACATAATTCCTAATTGGTTACGTTTTATTCCAGGAGTAGTCGACTCACAAGATATTTCTCTCAATATAAGTAGAGAAATGCTTCAAAATAATCCTATTATTACAAAAATAAAAAAAGGTATTACAAATAAAATTTTAAGTGAAATTGATAGCTTAGCTAAGAAAGAAAAGGATAAATTTGAGACATTTTGGAATAATTTTGGTCCAGTACTAAAAGAAGGGTTATATGAACATAATGATCATCATGAAAAAATCCTACCGCTATTGAGATTTGAAAATTCTTTAAATGATAAAAAAATATCTCTTGAAGAGTACACTAAATTAATGGCTAAAGATCAAAAAGAAATTTATTATTTTGCTAATACTGATAAGGATCATATTAAAAACTCCCCTCAATTAGAAGTTTTCACTGATAAAAAGATACCAGTTTTGTTTATGGTTGATGCAGTAGATGAGTTTTGGATACAAAATGTAAATAAATTTAAAGATTTAGAATTTAAATCAATAACCAAAGGTAAGGTTGATGTTTCAAAAGTTGGTGAAAAATCAAGTAAGAAAGACGAAGATAAAAAAGAAGTAGATAGTAAAATCAATGATTTAATCAACATACTTAAAACAGAGCTTAAAGAGACAATATCTGATGTTATTGTATCTAAGAGATTAACCAAAAGCCCAATTCTGCTTGTTGCTGAAGAAGCTGGTATGGATATAAATATGGAAAAACTGATGAAAATGCATAATCAAAAAACTCCTGTTTCAAAAAAGATACTTGAAATTAATCCAAACCATCCGATGATTGTAAATTTATCTCAAAATTTAACAAAAATTGACCATAAAAAAGCTTCAAATTTAATTTTAGATCAAGCTAATATATTAGATGGTAACATTCTCTCAAATCCATCTGCTTACTTAGAAAATTTAACTGAAATTTTTATTAAGTAACTGAATTTATAATTTTATTATTATTAAAAAATTCAACAAACTGATTAGCAACCATTTCTGCTACAACTATTTGTGCTTCATCAGTAGAAGCAGCAATATGTGGAGTTAAAATTATATTATCTAAATTATAAAACCCACTTTCTTCCAAAGGCTCATTTTTAAAAACATCTAATGCAGCGCCTTGAATTTCTTTTTTTTCTAGAGCATTTTTAAGATCATCTTCATCAACTAAGTTACCTCTAGCAGTATTGATAATGATACAATTTTTTTTCATCATTGATAAATGATTTTTATTCATAATGGGGTTACCATCCTTACTGGGTTTACAGTGAAATGAAATTATATCTGAATATTTAATAATGTCATCGATAGAACAAGAATTATATTCAGGAAAGCTATCCTTAATTGTTTCAAAATATGAAGAAAATATTGAAACTTTCATTCCCAATACATTAGATATTTCTGCAACTCTTTTGCCTACATTACCAAAACCTACGATACCAATTTTTTTACCTTTAATTTCATTTCCCTTTAATTTCTTTTTTTCCCAAAGACCCTTATGAGTTGTTTCATTTGCAGCAGTAATTTTTCTTAGTAATGCAAAAATTAAACCAATTGTATGTTCTGCTGTAGCATTTGTATTGCCTCCTGGAGTATTCATTACAATAATATTTTTATTTTTAGCAGCTTCCACATCAACATTATCTACTCCTGCTCCTGCCCTACCTATAATTTTTAAATTTGAAAGAGAATCAATTGTGTCTTTTCGCACTTTAGTTGCTGAACGAATGATTAAACCATCATAATTATCAATTATTTTTTTTAATTCTTCGGGAGATAAGTTTGTTTTTGTATCAACTGAGATATTATTCTTTGTTAAAATTTCAGATGCGATACTATCTAGTGGATCTGATATTAGTACTCTAGGCATGTTTTGATTTAATTTCTGAATAAGCCCAATC
>LUMC01000433.1_pt1 | contig 11534 bp, 11 predicted proteins | sample 729671 | NCBI WGS metagenome assembly LUMC01 (sample SAMN03860273, study PRJNA289734) | marine metagenome | biome: seawater column; feature: ocean; material: water; isolation source: Red Sea water column Station 91 - depth 10m | place: Saudi Arabia: Red Sea | collected 2011-10-15 | depth 10 m | reverse complement strand
GATATCAGCAGACTATAATCAAATTGAGATGAGAATTTTAGCAGATCTTGCAGATGTTAAAGAACTTAAAAAAGCTTTTAACAATAACGAGGATATTCACTCATTAACAGCTAGCCAAATATTTAATATTGATATCAAAAAGGTAAATCAAGACCACAGAAGGAAGGCTAAAGCAATAAACTTTGGAATAATTTATGGAATTTCTCAATATGGTTTAGCCAAACAAATAAATGTTTCTAATTATGAAGCAGAAGAATTTCTTAATGCTTATTTTGCTAAATTTCCTGAAATTAAAGTTTATATGGATAGCACAATTAAGTTTTGCCGGAAAAGTGGCTATGTAAATAATATATTTGGAAGAAGATCTCATTTTAATGGAATAAATGATAAAAATTTTAATGTTAGAAATTTTCAAGAGAGAGCAGCAATTAATGCTCCAATTCAAGGGTCAGCATCTGAAGTTATGAGGTTAGCAATGATCAGATTACACAAAAAATTAAATGAAGAAAAAAATTTGAAATCAAAAATACTTCTTCAAATACACGACGAGCTTATTTTTGAAGTCCCAAAAAAAGAGGAAAAGGCAATGGTCAAGTTAATACAGAATGAGATGACCAGTGTTACTCAAAGTGATTATCATTCCTTTTCTACCCCTTTAACAGTTGATGTAAATGTTGGTGATAATTGGGGAATGCTTCACTAATTATATTTAATTGCCTAATTTAGAACAATTTAATATTTTTATATTAAAAAATAAGAATGCAAACACAAACTATAGCTTTAATTGATGACGATAGAAACATACTAACTAGTCTTAGTATTGCTTTAGAAAAAGAGGGTTTCAAAGTTCAAACATATATTGATGGAGAGAGTGCATTAATCGGTCTTACTAGAATGCCACCTGACTTAGCAGTAATTGATATTAAAATGCCAAAAATGGATGGAGAAGAATTACTTAAAAAATTAAGAAAAAAAACTTCACTTCCAGTAATATTTTTAACATCTAAAGATGATGAAATTGATGAGTTACTAGGATTAAAATTAGGTGCAGATGATTTTGTAAAAAAATCTGGAGGATTTTCAATTAAAGTTTTGATTGAAAGAATAAGAGTTCAATTAAGAAAAAAAGACTCAAATAATACATTAGAGGAAAATAAAAGCTTAATATCACATGGTAGATTAAAACTTGACCCATCTCAGCTTGAATGCGAGTGGAATGGCAAACAATTACCAGACAAATTAACAACTACTGAATTTTTGATTGTTAAAGAATTGGCTAAAAGACCAGGGATAATCAAAGAAAGAGCTCAGCTAATGGATATTGCTTACAGAGAAGATACAGATATAGAAGACAGAACTATTGATAGTCACGTCAAAAGAATAAGAAAAAAATTCAAAAAAGTAGATCCTGATTTTTCAGCTATTGAAACTAGATATGGTAGTGGATATAGATGGAATGTTAGCTGATGTTTAGTAAATACTTAAAGACACTTTCTATACTTAAAAAATTTCTATTTATAAACTTTGTAATATTTACAATTATTGGTTTATTTACACTTACTTATCTTACAAATATTGAACCAAGTTTATTAAAAAAAAAATCTGAAGATCATATTAATATTATTAATAATACGACTGATAATATTAAAAGATTAAATATAAAATTTCAGGAAAATGATATTAGAAAATTTTTATTTTCTACAAGATTTATTTTTCAAAATTTAGACAGAGTTATTTTCTTTGACAATAAATTAGAATTAATTGGTGATACTGATACTTTAGATCTTGATCCACGATCTTTTTCAACACGATTAGATAAAATTGAATTTGAAAGTTTGAGTGATGAAGTTAAGGAAGATGAAAACAAAGAAAATAATTCTTCTCAAAATAATGAAACAAAGGCTTCATTTAAAGATTTATTAGAAAGGTATAATAATTCAGATAACTATGGAAATTATTATACTTTTACAGAAGATAATTTAAATCAATTTAAAGTTACAACAGTTAAAAATGTAAAAAGTGATGAAAATGATTTAGGTTTTATAGTTATCTCTGAGAACGCTAATGAGATTAAGACAGCTATAGATGAGAGAAGAGCATTTGTAATTAGAACGGCTATATCAGTTGGTTTTGTAATTTTAATTTTTTCTTTTGTACTTAGCAGATATTTTATTAAACCAATTCAAAACTTAGTTGGATACACAATCAAAGTAAAAGAAAAAAACTCTGGTAAAACAGGAATTGAAAATTTGAAGAATAGAAATGATGAATTAGGATTATTATCTAATTCAATGGAGGATATGACTAATGAATTGCAAAAACGAATTTCTCATGCAGAAAATTTCTCAACAGATTTAGTTCATGAAATAAGAAATCCACTAGCATCTTTAAAAAGTGCATCTGAAATTTTAAAAGATACAAAAGATATAAATCAAAGGACTAAGCTTTTAGATATTCTTACTCATGACGTACAAAGAATTGAAAGATTAATTACAGATTATTCACAAATGTTGAAAGATGAAGTTGCTCTTAGTAAAGAGCAAATGAAAAAATTAGATATACAACCAATAATCCAATCTGTTGTTGATGATTATAATAACATTTATAAATTCAAAAAAAAGAAAATAGGATTGAACAAATCGTTGCGAACTTATTAGATAATTCTATTTCATTTAGTGACGATGGTAGTGAGGTAATTGTGAATGTTTCAAATGGGTTAGAAAAAAAAGTTATAGTTAAAATTTTAGATGAAGGACAAGGATTTAAAGAGAAAGATACTTCAAAAATTTTTAACCGTTTTTACAGTAATAGACCAGAAAATTTTGGTGAGCATTCAGGATTAGGTTTAAATATTGTAAAAAATTTAGTTGATCTTCATGATGGAAAAATTGAAGCATCTAATAGGCAAGATAAGCAAGGAGCATTGATAGAAATACAATTTCCTAGTTTGTAATCTTTAGTTGATAAAATAGAACTTAAATGTATAAAGCTCGCTATGGATGATTTTAAAGTAAAAGATATTTCCCAAGCTGAATTTGGAAGAAAAGAAATTTCTATCGCAGAAAGTGAAATGCCTGGTTTAATGGCATTAAGAGAAGAGTATTCAAAAGAAAAGCCCTTAAAAGGTGCTAGAATTATCGGATGTCTCCATATGACTATCCAAACGGCAGTACTAATTGAGACATTAGTAGATCTTGGAGCAGAAGTAAGATGGTCATCTTGCAATATATTTTCTACACAAGACCATGCTGCAGCAGCAATAGCAAAAGCTGGAATTCCTGTTTATGCATGGAAAGGTGAAACAGAAGAAGAGTACTTATGGTGTATTAAACAAACAATAGTTGGAAAACCTGATTGGAAACCCAACATGTTATTAGATGATGGGGGAGATTTAACTGCCATCATGCACAATGAATACAAAGATTTAATGAAAGATATAAAAGGTGTTTCAGAGGAGACTACAACTGGAATTAAAGCATTAAATAAAATGGAGAAAGATAATTCTCTATTAGTTCCTGCAATAAACGTTAATGACTCTGTAACGAAATCTAAATTTGATAACTTATATGGATGTAGAGAAAGTTTAGTTGACGGTATCAGAAGAGCTACTGATGTCATGATGTCAGGTAAAATTGCAATAGTTGCTGGTTTTGGTGACGTTGGAAAAGGAAGTGCCGCATCTTTAAGACAAAGTGGTGCTAGAGTTCTTGTTACTGAAGCAGATCCTATTTGTGCACTTCAGGCAGCAATGGAAGGTTATGAAGTAGTTTTAATGGAAGAAGCCATTAGCAGAGCAGACATAGTTGTTACAGCAACTGGAAATAAAGATATAGTTACAGCTGATCATATGAGAGATATGAAAGATAGAGCAATCTTATGCAATATTGGACATTTTGATAATGAAATTCAAGTTGAATTACCAAGTGGAAAAAGAATTATCCTTTTAGCTGAGGGAAGATTAGTTAATTTAGGTTGTGCAACCGGACACCCAAGTTTCGTAATGAGCGCATCTTTTACCAATCAAGTAATTGCTCAAATAGAACTTTGGCATAACCATAAAAATTATGAAAATAAAGTTTATGTTTTACCCAAGCACTTAGATGAAAAAGTAGCAACATTACATTTGAAAAAAGTTGGGGCTAAATTAACAAAATTATCAAAAGAACAAGCAGATTACATAAGTGTTGGAACAGAAGGCCCATTCAAACCAGATGCCTATCGCTATTAAAAATAGCAAGATCGATATAAGTTCAGAAGAAACAACAAAAGTTTTAGCAGAAAGTTTTAAAAATTTTTTACAAGGTGGAGAAATTATATTTTTATACGGTGAAATGGGTGTGGGTAAAACTACATTTATAAAATATTTGGTTAATGAATTTCAAAAAAGTTCAGATCTTCCTATTACAGAAGTTTCAAGTCCAACATTCAATTTATTAAATGAATATCAAGTAGGTTCTAAGAAGATAAAACATTACGATTTATTTAGGATTAAAAATAAAAGAGATACTAATGATCTAAACATATTTGAAAAAGATAATAATTTAATTACTTTTGTTGAGTGGCCAGAGTTAGTTAAAGATATTCAGGAAAAAGTTATTGTATTAAAATTTAACTATGAAAATGAGCTAAATAATAGAAGTGTTGAAATCACAGGCATTGATTAAGAATATACTAGAATGAAAAATTCAAAAGATTTGCAAAAAATTAAAGGAGATGCATCATTTAGAACTTTTTATAGAAGTAAAAAAAATAACTCTATTGTTGTTTATGCAAAAAAAGAAAAAAAAAAAAATTTATTAATTTATGATGCAGTCAACAAAATTTTAATAAAAAATAGAATTTCCGCACCAAATCTGATTAGTCATGATTACAAAAAAAACTTTATTGAAATTCAGGATTTCGGAAATGTCTCATTATTTAAAGTTTTAAAAAATAAAAAAAAAAATAAGTTTTTATTTTTTAAAAATATTATTCATATACTGAATAAATTACAAAGTATAAAAACTAAAAAGATAAAAAATTTTTTAAATCAAAATTACAAACTTGAATTATATAAAAATAAAATTCTATATAATGAAGCAAAACTTTTTAGCGACTGGTATGTTGAAAAAAAATTAAATAAAAATAAATCTTTATTCAAAAAAAAATTTAAAAACGATATAAATAAATTGTTATCTAAACTTGATAATAAAAATATTACTTTTGTGCACAGGGATTTTCATGTTTCAAATTTAATGTATTTTAAAAATCAAATTAGTTTAATTGACAATCAAGACGCTCTTATTGGAAATAAGGCTTATGATTTAGCATCATTGATAGATGATGTTAGATTGAAAACTAATAACAGATTAAAAAAAAAGATTTTTGATTATTACATAAAAACCAATAAAAAAATTAACTTAATTAAATTTAAACAAGACTTTGAAATACTATCAGTTCTAAGAAATTTAAAAATCATTGGAATTTTTACAAGGCTTGCTTATAGAGATAATAAAAAAAAATATATTCAATTAATCCCTTATGCATGGGAAATGATAGATTACAGATTAAAACAGAATAAGATTTTTAAGGATTTAAAATTATTATTAAAAAACAATTTTCCAGAATTTATCAATTAAATTATGAAAATAAATACAGCGTTAATATTATGTGCAGGATATGGAAAAAGATTAAACCCAATAACATTAGATACACCCAAACCATTGTTAGAATTACATAATGTAACAATATTAGAAAAGTGCATCCAATTGATTAAAAGTTTGGGAATTAAGAAAATTTTAATAAATTCATTTTATTTAAAAGATCATTTTCCAAAATTTTTTAAAGATAANNNTTAGAAAATAATCTAATTACTAAGGAATTAGATAAAAATTATATCTACATTGGCTGTCAGATATTAAGTAAAGAATTGTTTAAAAATGAAACTAATGAAAAGTTTTCAATTTCTAAAATTTGGAACAAATTGATTGATACCAAAGATTTGCATGGATATGAAAGCAAACAAAATTTTTATCATTTAACTAATTTGGAAATCTTCAAAAAACTAAAAGATCTTTAGCTCTATCAGAGTCTAAATATTTAGCACTTAAAACTTTTTTATCTCCATTTACTTCGATTAGTAAAGGATTACCTGTTGGTATTTCTAATTTTGAAATTACATCATTATCCAAATTAAATAGGTACTTGCAAAGAGCTCTAATTGAATTTCCATGTGCAGATATTAAAATATTTTTATCATTTATGATTTCAATTTTCTTTTTGTAAAAATCTATTACTCTCTCATAAGTGTCTTTTAGAGACTCTGTACTAGGTATTTTATCTTCAGGAATATTTTTATAAATTTCTATATTAGATGGATGATATGGATTTTGTTTGTCTAGAGGATCAGGTCTTAAATCCCAAGACCTTCTAAACTGATGTACCTTATCTTCCCCTAATTTTACCTTCATTTCGTCTTTGTTTAGACCAGTAAGTGCACCATAATGTCTTTCGTTTAATTCCCATGCCTCACTAGGAACTTTATTGTCCTTTAATTCTCCTTGAATTATTTTTAATGTATTTTTGGCTCTTAATTGAACAGATGAGAAATAAAGATCTATTGTTAGGTTATTTTTATCAATTAATTCACCTGCTTTTTTTGCTTCAGATTTACCATTTTCTGTCAAATCAACATCTACCCATCCTGTGAATTTTTTTTCTAAATTCCAAACACTTTGACCGTGTCTAACTAAAACTAAATAACTCATCTTCCACCTTTTAAATTAATTTGATAAATAAAACTACAAGATTAATGAAATATTTTTTTCAAAAATATAAATATTTTTTTTTATTATTTAATTTTATTTTACTTTCTGCTTGCTCATCAATTCCATCTAATACCGCAGATGGTTGCTCAATATTTAATGAAAGATATCTTTGGTATAAGCATGCTAAAAAAGCAGAAGCAAAGTGGGGTACACCTGTGTATTTACAATTAGCTATAATAAAGATGGAATCTAGCTTTGATAGGTTGGCAAAACCTCCAAGACAAAAAATATTCAAAGTTATCCCTTACAAAAGACCTTCTAGTTCTTTTGGATATTCTCAAGCAGGCAAAGGTACTTGGAAACAATACAAAGAAGAAACAGGAAATAAATTTGCAACAAGAACAAGATTTAAAGACAGTGTAGATTTTATTGGTTGGTATACAAACAAAACTGAGAAAATTTTAAAAGTTTCAAAGAAAGATGCTTTTAAACAATATGTTGCATACCATGAGGGGTGGGGGAATTACAAAAATTATAAAAAAAATAATAAGGTTATTAACTTAGCTAAAAGAGTTGAGAAACAGTCCAATATTTATAAAAAACAATTATCAGATTGTAAAAATAAATTAACTACAAGTAAGTATATTATTTTTTAATTTAATTGTTTTTTCAGCTCTATATCTACGGCATCAATCCGCTTAGTATTTTTTGCTAATGCTAAATACATTGTAGGGGTTACATATAGAGTAAAGAATGTTGATATAATCATTCCACCTAAAATAGTTGCACCAACTGCTAATCTTGATCCTTCTCCAGCACCAGGACCTATATTTCCGATAACCAAAGGTATCATAGCAATCATAGTGCTTAATGATGTCATTATAATAGGTCTTATTCTAAGCTTACAGGCTTGCAATACTGCTTCTTGAATTTTAACACCTGTCGTTCTTATTTGGTTAGCATAATCGACGATTAAAATACTATTCTTTGTTGAAATACCAATAAGAATGATAAGGGCAATTTGTGAAAAAATATTGATAGAACTATTTAAAAATAAAATAAATACTAAACCACCAAATACAGCTAAAGGAACTGTTAAAATAATTATGAAAGGGTGAACAAAAGAGTTAAATGTTGCTGCCATTACTAAATATGCAGTCAATAAAGCTAAAGCAAAAATCAAATATATTTCATTTGTTGTTTCTTTTAATTCTTCTGATTTTCCTTTCCAAGTAATCTGGTTTTGGGGTGCAACTTTTATCATTACATCTTCTAAATATTTAACAGCTTCAGTAAGAGTATAATTTTCTGAAAGTGCAGCTGAAATTGTAACAGCTCTTTGTCGATTGTATCTTGGTAATGCCTCCGCAGTTCCTTTTTCCTCAAATTCCACAAGACTTGCCACAGAAACTAGTTTTCCTGTTGTTTCAGATCTTACAAATATTTTTGATAAGCCGTCTTGGTCACGTCTATCAGCTAAATATTGCTGTAAGATTATAGGGTATTCTCTTCCTTCCTTACTAAAGGAAGTAACTCTTTTTCCCCCATAAAGTGTCTCAAGGGTTCTACCAATATTCTCTGTAGATACACCTAAGTCATTGGCTCGATTCTTGTTAGTGATTAATTTAACTTCAGGTTTGTTTTTTGTGTAATCACTTTCAATTCTGAACATGTTTCTATTTTTTCTTAATTCTCTAAGTACACTGCTTTGAATGTCTTCTAATTCCTCATAGCTCGTTCCATAAATAACCATTTGAACTGGTTTATTGTAGCTTGAAACTCTTATTCCTTGTGGGGATATTGGAAAAGCAAAAGTTTCTGGAACTGAAACTACTTGTCCAATAGCTTCTCTTAATACTGTTTGACTATTTTTTTCTCTATTTTTCCATTCGTCGAGTAAAGCAATTATTATAAAAGTATTATAAGTCGTTGCAGATCTTCCAAAGCCAGGAACTCTCATAATTAGTCTTTCATATGGGCTATCTTCCGCCTGTAGTAATCTCAATATTCTACCTTCAATTATCTGAGCTTTTTCTTGAGTATACTCAAATGAACTACCTTCATCTGTTGAACCTATTATTAAATAAGAACCTCTGTCTTCCATAGGCAATAATTCTTTTTTTGAAAAACTAAAAAGATATGCAGATGCAGCAATTATAAAAATAATAAATATCGAAATTGTTTTTTGCCTGTTTATCCAATACTTAAGTGAATCAATGTAAAATCCTGTAAAAGATTTAAATGCATTGTTAAATTTTTTAACTAAAAAATTAATTTTTTCTTTTTTATTTAAAAATTTACTTCCAAGCATTGGAGATAGAGTTAATGCAACAAAAGATGATACTACAATCGAAAATGATAATGCTATCGCTGTCTCTTTGAATAATGTTCCAGATATTCCTTTAATAAAAATTAGTGGTAAGAAAACTGCAATTAAAATTAAAGTAGTTGCAATAATAGCAAAAGTAATTTGCTTAGAACCTTTATAAGCAGCAACTAGTGGTGTTTCACCATTTTCTATTCTAGTATAAATAGCATCAGTCATAATTACAGAGTCGTCAGTAATTATTCCTATTGCTAAAATAAAACTTAATAATACAAAAATATTTATGGAAAGATCGAAAATGTACAATCCAAGAAATGAACCAATCAAACTTACTGGAAGAGCTACAGCTGGTACTATGACAGCTTTAAGGTTTCCAAGAAAAAGATAAATAATTAAAACTACCAAAACAAAAGCAATAATTAAACTTTTGTAAACTTCTTCGATTGCAGCACCAATATATGTTGCTCTATTAAAAGCTATTTCCAAATTTAATCCATCTGGTAGTGATTTATTAAGCTCTTTTATTTTAACTTTAATTTGATTTGATAGCTCTACTGTTGAAGCCCCACTTTTAGCATAAATACCAATTCCAACAGTTTTTAGGTTTAGTGCATTTTTACTTTGTGCTTTGAATAACGTCTTTTCTGAAACAGGTCCAAATTCAACATTTGCTACATCAGAAAGTATTACTACTTTGTCTTTATTTTTTCTAAGAGGTAGTTGCTTTATAGTGTCTATGTTCGAATAAGATTTATCTATATTTAAAGTCAAATCTTTATTATTTGCTTCTAACGTACCAGCAGGAATATTAAGATTTTCATTTCTTAAAGCTCTTTCAACTTCTTGAATTGTCAAGTTATTGGCTGCTAATTTGATAGGATCTATCCAAACTCTTACACTAAGCTCTCTTAGTCCACCAACTAAAATTCTACCAACATTTGGAACACTTGAAAATGCATCTATAAGATATCTTTCAGCATAATCTCCAAGATCTAGATCGTTCCATGTAGGAGATGTCAATGCTACCCACATAGTAGTTGTAAAACCTGCAGCTTGTTTTAAAATTTGAGGTGGATTAGCTTCGCTAGGTAAATTATCAACAACACGCGCAACTCTTTCCCTAATGTCATTTGCTGCATCGTCTAAGTCTATATCAGTATTAAATTGAATATTAATTCTGCTTCTTCCATTCAAAGAGCTAGAGTCTATGTTTTTAATACCTTCTGCACCGCCTATAACATCTTCAAGTTTTTGTGTTATTTCTTCGTCAACAATTTCTGCTGATGCTGATTTATAATCTGTTTGAACCTGAACTACAGGAGGCTGTATTCCATCTGGAAGTTCTCGAACAGGTAGCTCTGCAAATACAAATATCCCAAAAATAATTAGTATTAAAGACATTACCCAAGCAACAACAGGACGTTTAATACTAACTTCGGTTATATACATTTAATTATTTTTTTTCTTTTTCAGATTTTTTAAAAATATTTTTTAACCAATCAAATTTACCTTTTTTATCTTCAGCTTTTTTGGATCCCTTTTTTTTACCCCAACCAGAATTTCCTTGTTTTTTCTTTGCACCTTTTTCAATAGGTCTGATCGTTAAGTTTGGTCTAACTTTTTTTGTTCCCTCTGCAACAATTTTATCACCTTTATTTAATCCATCTAAAATCTCTACAAATCCTAAATATCTATCACCTATAGTAACGTTTGTTTTCATTACTTTATTTTTTTCGTCAACTTTATATATAAATATATTCTCACCTTCGACTATTGTGCTTGTATCAGGTGCACTTAAACCATCTCTTACATTATACTTAATTGAAATTTCTAAAAATGAACCTGGTAATATTTCTCCAGATTTATTGTCCATCTTTATTCTTGTAGCTAAAGATCTGGTGTCTTGACTTATTCTGCTTGCAAATGAGTCAACTTCACCTTTGTAAATTTTATTTTTGTATCCTGAGAATTTTATATCAACAGGCAAACCAACTTTTATAAATGGAACAAAAATTTCAGGTATATCAACATCACAATATAGTGAGCTAGTATCCTCAAGATTAATTAATAAAGAAGATTTTGATACTTCTAAATCTTCAGAGAATTCCCTTTTTCCAATAACTCCATCAAATTGAGCGATAATTTTTCTATTTTTTAGATTAGCAATAACATCACCTTTTTTAACCTTTTTGTTAAAATTTATTGGTTTAAGAATTTCATACTTTTCAACCTTAAATGACTGTGTTTTAACTGGAGCTGCAGTCCCATAGGTACTAACTACATTTTCAAAAACTCTTTCTTGAGTAGTAGTTATTATTATTCCAGGAGGCGGTCTTTTACTAAATTTTTTTTTGAAATGATTACCTATCATTGTTCTTCCAATGATCACTGTTGCAATGATTAAGAAAAATATGATTACTATACTTGTTATTTTTGTAGATGTTTTCATAAGTTAATTTTTT
>LUMC01000175.1_pt1 | contig 11652 bp, 9 predicted proteins | sample 729671 | NCBI WGS metagenome assembly LUMC01 (sample SAMN03860273, study PRJNA289734) | marine metagenome | biome: seawater column; feature: ocean; material: water; isolation source: Red Sea water column Station 91 - depth 10m | place: Saudi Arabia: Red Sea | collected 2011-10-15 | depth 10 m | reverse complement strand
GATTTCCATAACTTGAATTTTTGTTGTAACCCCGTGATGTATCCAATTAGCAATGTGTTGCGACGATATCCTCAATGTAGCTCTATCTTCCATAAGTCCGATATTATTTATATCAGGGACTTTTGAACAACCCACTCCTTGGTCAATCCATCTCACAACATAACCTAGCAGTGTTTGTGCCGAGTTAGTAATTTCCTTATTGATTTCATCAACTGACCAATTAGGTCTATCAGCCACAGGAATTGTCAATAAATCATCTAATTTAGATTGTTCACGTTTCATGATCTTTTTTTGTTCATCAAAAATGTTTATTTGATGATAGTGAAGAGCATGTAATGATGCTGCAGTTGGGGAAGGAACCCAGGCGCAATTTGCACCAGCTTTTAAATGACTTATTTTTTCATCTAACATTTCCTTCATTTTATCTGGCATTGCCCACATGGATGATTTCATATCCCCCTTTTTAATCATTGGACCAGCTTCCATGGAGGTATGCATCTCATCACCTGTTCTGTCTAAAAATCCAGTATTTATAAAAAAAACTCTATTTTTCAAAGTTCTTATACACTCCTTTAAATTTGCAGAAGTTCTTCTTTCTTCATCCATAATACCAATTTTGCAAGTATACTTTTGTAAGCCAAGTAATTCCTCGACTTTGGAAAAAATTAAGTCGGTAAATGCTGTTTCATCTGGTCCATGCATTTTTGGTTTTACAATGTAGATTGATCCAGTTCTTGAATTTTTCTTTTTTTTAAAGTCGTGTAATGCAGCAGTGGTTGTTATAAAAGCATCCATTATTCCCTCTGGCACTTCGCTACCATCATTTAAAATTATTGATGAATTGGTCATTAAGTGGCCTACATTTCTTATTAATAGCAAACTTCTTCCATGCAATTTAAGACCTTTTCCTTCTTTAGAAATGTAGCTTCTATCAGGATTAAGTTTTCTCTCTAATTTTTTTCCATTTTTTTCGAATTGTACTTTTAGATCCCCCCTCATTAGACCTAGCCAGTTTCTGTAACATGCTACTTTGTCTTCAGCATCAACTGCAGCAACACTATCTTCATTGTCACAAATTGTAGAAACCGCAGACTCTGCTATCACATCACTTATTCCAGCTATATCATGAGCAGCGCTAAATGCTTTTGGATTAATAATAATTTCAAAATGCAGGTTATTATTTTTTAAGATTATTGCTGTTGGCTTATTTACATCACCTCTGTGACCTACAAATTTATTTTCATCTTTAAGTTTATACTCTTTATCTTCTTTTAAAATTATAAGATTTTTATCTTTTATTTTAAGTGCAGATATATTTTTCCAACTAGTCCCATCAATTGGAATATATTTATCAAAAAATTCTCTGACATATTTTATTACTTCTTGTCCTCTATTTGGGTCGTATCTTTCACTTCCTCCTTCTTCTGACTCAATAATATTTGTACCATATAAACTATCATATAAACTTACCCATCTAGCATTAGCTGCATTGAGAGTGTATCTAGCATTCATTATTGGAACGACTAGTTGTGGTCCGGCAATTTGAGCAATTTCATCATCTACATTACTGGTCTCTATTTTGAAATCTGGTCCTTCTTCCTTTAAATAACCGATTTCTTTTAAAAACTTTTTATATTGCTCAATTTCGATTTCATTTCCTTTGTTATTTATATGCCAATCATCTATTTTTTTTTGTAAATTCTCTCTAATTTGGATCAGCTCTTTATTTTTAGGTGCTAAATCATGTACAGCTTTATCAAAACCTTCCCAAAATTTTTCAGAAGAAATATCTAAATCTTTTAGTAACTCCTTATTTACAAATGACAGCAATTCTTCTGAAATTTTTAGATTGTTCACATTTTGATAATTTTTAGACATAAATAATTTCTAAAACCCCCATAAAACTAAGTCAAATAATTAATAGTAGCATTGACATTTTGTTGTCAATTTCCATAGTTAATATTATAGAATATGAAAAATTATCTAAACTTTGAAAGTGATATAAAGAATTTAGAAGATGAATTAGATAAACTTAAAGATCCATATAATCAAAGTGGACTTTCAGAAGTAGATACACAAAAAATTTCTCAGATACAAAACGAGTTAGATGAAAAATTAAAAATGGTATATGCAAACTTAGACCCTTGGCAAACTACAATGGTAGCTAGACATGAGGATAGGCCGAAGTCAAAATTTTTTATAGATAATTTGTTTGAAGATTTCATTCCTTTATCAGGGGATCGTTTTTATGGCGAGGATCTTTCAGTGCTTTGTGGGTTTGCGAAGTTTAATGGTTTATCAGTTTTAGTTATTGGACAGGAAAAAGGAGAGGATTTAGATTCAAGAATCAAAAGAAATTTTGGCATGATGAGACCAGAAGGTTACAGAAAGACTATTCGACTAATGCAGCTGGCTGATAAATTTAATATACCAATCATATCATTTATTGATACTCCGGGCGCTTATCCTGGTGTTGGTGCTGAGGAAAGAGGTCAGGCAGAGGCCATCGCAAAATCAATAGAATGTTGTATGAAATTAAAAGTTCCAACGATTGCAATTGTTATTGGGGAAGGTGGCTCAGGAGGTGCAATTGCTCTTGCATCATCTAATAAAGTTTTAATGTTAGAAAATGCAATTTACTCAGTTATTTCTCCTGAGGGATGTGCAACAATTTTATGGCGAGATCCAAAAAAAATGCTAGATGCAGCTAAAGCAATGAAGCTTTCGGCTAAAGATTTACTAGAGCTTGAGATAATAGATGAAATTATACCAGAGCCATCTGGAGGTGCGCATAGAGACAAAGATTTGATACTAGAAAATGTTAGAAATGCTTTAAATAAAAATTTAGAAAATTTTAAACAAATGTCCCCAGAGGAAATATTTGATGGTAGAAAAAATAAATTTTTAAAAATAGGTAGAAGTAAAGGATTTATGAGTAATTTAAATGAATTAAGTTCGCTAAATTTAGAAAAAAGTAATTTTAATCACTTTTTAAAATCCAAAAAAATATTTGTTGTAGGTGCTGGACTTACAATTTTTGTTATAGGATTGATTCTTTACTTTTTATAAAGCTCCACAACATCGCTTATATTTCTTACCAGAACCACATGGGCAAGGTTCGTTTCTACTTATTTTTTTATCAAATGCTTTTTTATAATTCTCTTTTTTTTCATCATTATCCACGTTTTTAGTTGATGATTGAACTAAAGTTAGATTCATTAATATTGTTGTAAAATCTAGTTTCAATCTATTTAACAAACTTTCAAACAAGTGAAATGCTTCTTTTTTATATTCCACTAAAGGATCTCTTTGACCGTAAGATCTTAACCCGATAACTTGTCTAAGTTGTTCTAAATACTGAATGTGGGATTTCCAATTTATATCAATAGTTTGTAAAAAAATTCTTTTTTCTATATCTTGTGATTGATCTTTACCTAACAATTTTATTCTTTCCTCCCTGGAGTCTTGAAATTTCTTATTTAATGACTCCCTTAAGTCTTTATCACTACAATTTGTAAGTTCCTCTAGGTATGAATATATAAAATTCTTTCCTAAAATTGATTTAAGTTTATTTTCAAAATCAGTGCTTTTAGGATTGGACTTTTTCTTTATTTTAAGTCTAATAAGGTCATCAATTATTTCGTTTAAAAAACTATTAGAATAATCAAAAATTGTGTCACTATTCATGGCATCTTCTCTTTGACTAAAGATTACATTTCTTTGGTCATTTAAAACGTTATCGAATTTAATTAATGTTTTTCTTATGTCAAAATTTCGAGCCTCTACCTTTTGCTGGGCTCTCTCTAAAGCTTTATTTATCCAAGGATGATCAATACTTTCTCCATCTTTAAGACCAAGTTTTTGTAATATATTATTCATTGAGTCTGATCCAAAAATTCTCATTAAATCATCTTCAAGACTTACATAAAAGATTGAATTTCCTTCATCACCTTGACGTCCCGATCTACCTCTTGCTTGATTGTCAACTCTTCGAGACTCCATTCTTTCAGTTCCAATTACAAATAATCCACCAAGTGATTTAATTTTTTCTTTATTCAACTTTAATTCTTCATCTGGAATTGAGCCTTTCTTTCCACCAAGCTGAATGTCTACTCCTCTACCAGAAATACTGGTAGTTATAATTACAGAATTTTCTTTGCCAGCGTTTGCGATTATTTCAGCTTCATTTTCATGATTTTTAGCATTAAGTACTTCATGTTTAATATTCTCTTTGTTTAATAGATTTGAATATATTTCAGATTTATTAATACTAGAGGTAAACACCAATAAAGGTTGACCTTTTTGATGGCACTCTTTTATCTTTCTAATGATAGCATCATTTTTTTCAGTCTCTGTTCTAAATATTTGGTCATTAAAATCATTTCTTATCATTTTTTTATTAGTTGGAATGACAACTACTGGAAGATTATATATTTCGTAAAATTCTTGAGATTCTGTTACTGCTGTTCCAGTACAACCAGAAATCTTATCATATAATTTAAAATAATTTTGATAAGTAATTGAAGCTAAAGTTTGATTTTCAACTTTTATGGGAATTCTTTCTTTTGCTTCCAAGGCTTGATGAAGCCCATCACCAAATCTTCTTCCTTCAAGAATTCTACCGGTTAATTCATCTATAATTTTCAACTCATCATCTTGAATGATGTAATCTTTACCTTTTTGAAATAAATGATTTGCTCGTAAAGCTTGATTTACATGGTGAACCAAACTCAAGTTTTCAGGATCATAAAAGTTATTATTTTTTAAAATTCCTGCATTTGAGAAAATTTTTTCAATATTGTTTATTCCATCATTGGTTAAAAGTACATTTTTGTCTTTTTCATCAACCTCGTAGTCTTTTTCTTTTAAAAATTTGATTAATTTATCTATAGCCAAATATTGGGTTGTTCTATCCTCTGCTGCTCCAGAAATAATCAGTGGTGTTCTGGCCTCATCAATTAGACAGGAGTCTATTTCATCAACTATAGCAAAAAAGTGTTCCCTTTGTACCATTTCATCTTTTGAAAATTTCATATTATCTCGTAAATAATCGAAACCTAATTCACTATTAGTTGCATAAGTAATGTCACAATTATAATTTTGCTTCCTTTGAGAGTCGTCTTGATCATTGTTTATGTAACCAGATGTTAATCCTAAAAAGTTATAAATCTCACCCATTTCTTGAGAATCTCTTTTAGCGAGGTAATCATTTACAGTCACGATGTGAACCCCTTTTTCATGAAGAGCATTAAGATATGCAGCAAGAGTAATAGTAAGCGTTTTTCCCTCACCAGTTTTCATTTCAGCAATTTTAGACTCTTGTAGGACTATTCCGCCTACTAACTGTACATCGAAATGTCTTTCTCCTCTTTTTCTTTTTGAGGCCTCCCTGACTAATGCAAATGCTTCAGGTAATATCTGCTCAATTTTTTCTCCTTTTTTAATTTTTTCTTTAAATTCGATAGTTTTGTTTGGAAAGTCCTCATCTTTTAAATTTTTGATTTCTTCTTCTAATGAATTAATTTTGTTTACAATTTTAGCAATTCTATCAAGTTCTCTTTGATTATTGGATTTAATTAGTTTTGAGAAAAAGTTAAGTGGATTTAGCATCAGTTTTTGATTTATTATTTACTTATAACCATTTATATAATCATTAAATAATTATTTTAAATAGAATGGGTATTAATTTAACAAATTTTCTATCATCTAAATCAAAAAGCAAGAGATTAAACGAATTTCAAGATCTTGATCATATTGATGGTGTAGCGATTTCTACGATTAGTGCTGACTTATATAATAGTTCTCGAGATGATTTAGTCATGTTTTATTTTAGAGATGGAGTTAACTATGCATCTGTTTATACCCAATCCAAAATAATTTCTGAAAATATAAAATGGAATTTAAATCAAAAAGCTAAAAAAATTTTTTCATTAATAGTGAACACAAGAAATGCTAATTGTTTCACTGGAAAACAAGGTTATAAAAGTCTCGAAAAAATTGCAGAAATTATCTCTCAAAAATTAACACAAAAACAGAAAGAGGATGAAGATCAACCAAAAAAAATTAATTCAAAGGAAATAATTTTTGGATGTACAGGAACTATTGGTGAGATTTTTCCTGAGGAAAAAATAATCAATAAAATTCCTGAACTAATTGAGAAAATAAAATATACACAAAATAAGTATATCTGGATGAAGTCTGCATTAGGGATAATGACTACCGACACTCAGCCCAAAATGGCAATGGAAGAATGTTCAATTGGTGGAAGTGATATAAAGATATTTGGAGTTGCTAAAGGCTCAGGCATGATACAACCTGATATGGCTACAACCTTAGCATATATTTTTACTGATGCAGATTTACCAAATGATGTACTTAAAAAACTTTTAAAGAAAAATATTTCTAATACTTTTAACGCTATCAGCTGTGATAGTGATACTAGCACTAATGATATGGTTTCAATTTTTTCAACAGGTAAATCAAAACATCCTAAAATTAAAAATGCTAATGATGAAAAAATTAAAAATTTTGATATTGCTTTAAATAAGGTTTTATTAAATTTAGCTAAAAGAGTTGTAGCTGATGGTGAAGGTGCTTCAAAATTTATAACTGTTAATATTCAGGGGTGCAAAAATGAAGATGATGCAAAAAAAATAGCTTTCTCAATTGCAAATTCACCTTTAGTAAAAACAGCTATCTCAGGCGAAGATGCCAATTGGGGAAGAGTGGTAATGGCAATAGGAAAAGCAGGTGTACAAATTAAACATGAAAAATTGTCTATTAAATTCGGTGAGATAAGTGTTGTTTCTAATGGAAAGCTGAATTCTAATTATAATGAGGATGAAGTATCCGAATATATGAAAAGTGATAGCATTGATATTAATGTTGATATCTCCTGTGGTTCCAAAAGTTTCAAAGTTTACACGATGGATTTGACAAAAAAATACATTGAGATTAATGGAGATTATCGAAGTTAGATTTATTCTATTGAAATTTATAGAACTATTATTAAATAATTATTATGATCAAATATAAGTTGATTTGCAAAAATTGTGATTTCTCATTTGATAGCTGGTTTGCTTCATCTAAAGAGTATGAAAAACTCAAAAGTAAAAATTTTTTAAATTGCCATAAATGTAATTCTCAAAAAGTTGAAAAAACTTTAATGGCTCCTCAATTAATAAATAGAAATAGCATCGATAATCTTGAAAAAAAGAACACGAAATTAAATGAGATAAAAAACAAGATTAAAGAGTATCAAAAATTTATCAAAAGTAATTTTGATTATGTGGGTGAAAATTTTGCTTACGAAGCAAGATCGTTACACTATAATAAAAAAAATAAGAAAAAAGGTATTTATGGCTCAGCTACAAAAAATGAAATTCAAGAACTTAAGGAAGAAGGAGTTGAAGCTGAAATGATACCATGGATTGAAGATAAGAGTAATTAAACTTTATTAAATTTTCCAATATAATTAATGGATTTATCTGAGCTTATCGACCATTTGTCGGTAATAATATTAAACTTCATTCCGTCTAGATTTTGTAATTGAAGATTATATTTTTTAGAAATTTTAATTAAATCATTTGGATCTATAAATTTATCCCATTCGTGTGTCCCAATTGGTAGCCATCTTAAAATATACTCAGCACCTATTATTGCAAATAGATAAGATTTTAAAGTTTTGTTTATTGTTGCAACAAACATTATACCCTCTTTTTTTAATAGTGATGAACATGATTTTAAAAAAATATCAACATCTTCAACATGTTCAATAATTTCCATATTCAAAATTACGTCAAATTTTCTATCTATTTTTAAATTTTCTGGTGAGGCAGTTAGATAATTAATTTTTAAATTATTCTTTTTTGCATGAAGTTTTGCAACTTGTATATTTTTTTCTGATGCATCTATGCCAGTTACTTCTGCTCCTAATCTGCTCATAGGTTCTGATAGTAAACCACCACCACACCCAATATCTAATAATCTAATTTTTTGTAATGGCTTATCTGAATTTTCAAGTTTAAAACTACTAATTATTTTTTCCTTTATATATGAAATTCTAATAGGATTAAATTTATGTAATGGTTTAAATTTACCAGTAGGATCCCACCATTCTTCTGCAATTCTAGAAAATTTCTCTATTTCTTTTTTATTTATTGTGCTAGTTTTCATTACAAGATTAACAATATATTGAAGATGTATTTAATCAATAAATTTTAATTAAAAATATTTATCATGAAAATTGTAGTATTAAAATTTGGTGGAACATCAGTTGGTACAATTGAAAAAATTAAAAAAGTTACTGATATTATCATTGAACATAAAAAGAAAAAAAACAAAGTAATAGTTGTTTCTTCAGCTATGAGTGGTGTGACAAATGATTTGATCAAAAAATCAAAACAGATTAGTAACAATTTCATAGATTCCGAATATGATGTTTTAGTATCATCAGGTGAGCAGGTCGCATGCTCCTTGATAGCTGGAAGATTAAACCATAAAGGTTTCAAATCAAGATCTTGGCTAGGTTGGCAAATACCGATTTTCACCAATGGTCCTTACACAAACTCAAGAATTCAACAAGTGAATAAAAATAAATTATTAAGATTTCTTAAAGAAGGAGGGATTCCTATTATTACCGGCTTTCAAGGGGTAAATATGAACGAGAGAGTAACCACGATAGGTAGAGGAGGTTCAGATGCAAGTGCAATTATGATTGCAAAATCCTTTAAAGCACAAAGATGTATTATTTATACAGATGTAGAAGGTGTATACACCACAGATCCAAATAAATTAAAAAAAGCAAAAAAAATTAAAGTAATTTCTTATGAGGAAATGTTAGAAATGGCATCTTTGGGTGCTAAAGTTATGCAGCCTGTTTCAATTCAAGATGCAAGATTAAATAGAATTAATATTGAGGTAAAATCTTCATTTATAAAAAAACCTGGAACATTAATTACAAAAAGAACAAATTTAAATAATAATAGAATTATTACAGGAATTTCTTCAACACATAATGATGCAAAAGTTACTTTAGTTGGTGTAAAAGATAGACCAGGTGTAGCAGCATCAATTTTTAAACCACTATCAATTAATTCTATAAACGTTGACATGGTAGTACAAAATATTTCACCGAATGGAAAAGAAACTGATTTAACTTTTACGATTAAAGCTGAAGATCTCAACAAAACAAAAAAGATAATTCAAGAAAACAAAAGTATAAAATTTAAAAAAGTGTTATTCCAAAAAGGGGTTTCTAAAATATCAATAATTGGTGTTGGAATGATAACAACTCCTGGTGTTACTTTTAGAATGTTTCAAGCCTTAGCAAATAAAAAAATTAACATCCAAGTTATATCAACATCTGAAATTAAAATTTCTGTTTTGATTAATAAAAAAGATGCTAAAAAAGCCTTAGTTACATTGCATAAAGAATTTAAATTACAAGAATAAAAAAATGAGCATCAGACCTTTTAGAGATATTAAAAGACGAAAGACCAAAACTATAAATGTAGGCGATGTTAAAGTTGGAGGTGAAAATCCTATAACTGTACAATCAATGACCAATACCTTAACATCAGATGTTAAGAGTACAATTAAACAAATTCAAGAAATACAATCTGAAGGAGCTGACATTGTTAGAGTTTCTTGTCCTGATGAGTCGTCATCTAAAGCACTTAAAGAAATTACAAAACACGTTAATATTCCAATAGTTGCAGATATACATTTCCATTACAAGAGAGCAATTGAAGCTGCAGAAAATGGAGCAAGTTGTTTGAGAATAAATCCTGGAAATATTGGAGATAAAAAAAAAATTGTTGAAGTAATTAAATCTGCTAGAGATAACAATTGTTCAATCAGAGTAGGAGTTAATGCTGGTTCATTAGAGAAAGATATACTAGAAAGATTTAAAGAACCTTGTCCGGAGGCACTGGTAGAAAGTGCAATAAGAAATATTAAAATTTTAGAGGATATGGATTTTTCAAATTTAAAAGTAAGTGTTAAATCTTCTGACGTCTTTTTATCCGTAGAGGCCTATCGTCAACTTTCAAAGAAAATAGATTATCCACTTCACTTAGGAATCACTGAAGCTGGTAGCTTTATATCAGGGAGTATTAAATCCTCAATTGGCCTAGGAGATTGGAAATGAGATACTAAAATCATTGAATCTTAGAAATAGAGGAGTAAAGATTATTTCCTGTCCGTCCTGTGCAAGACAAGGTTTTCAAGTAATTGATACTGTAAGGGTCTTAGAGGAAAAATTATCACACATCAAGACACCAATCACTCTCTCGATTATCGGATGTGTTGTTAATGGTCCTGGGGAGGCTGCGATGACAGATGTAGGAATTACTGGTGGGCAAAAAGGAAGTAATATGCTTTACCTCTCTGGTGTTCAAAGTGAAAAAGTTATGACAGATGAAATGATAACGAGAGTGATTCATGAAGTTGAAAAGAAAGCTTCCGAATTAGAGAATAATTCAAAATGATACCAGAAAAAACTATCGAGGAATTAATTACTCGACATTCTTCTCTAGAAAAAGATTTAGCATCAGGAAAGGTAGACAAGAAATTGTTTGCAGAAAAATCAAAAGAATATTCTGATTTAAATGAAATAGTTTATAGCGCAAAGAAATATGCTTCATATAAAAATGATAAAATTGAACTAGAAAAAATTCTAAATGATAAAAATTCTGATGAGGAGTTAATGAAGATGGCTCATACTGAATTAAGTGAGTTAAACTCACAATTTGAGAAAAATGAAAAGAAATTAAAATTATTTTTACTACCAAAAGATGAGGCTGATAAAAAAAATGCTATTATAGAGATTAGAGCTGGAACTGGTGGTCTAGAGGCAAGTTTATTTGCAGGTGATTTATTCAAAATGTATGAAAAGGTTTGTAATAAAAAAAAATGGTCTCTGGAATTAATATCTATTTCTAGAAGTGATGCGGGTGGATTAAAAGAAGTTATAGCATCTATTAAGGGTAACAATATCTATTCTACTCTAAAATATGAAAGCGGTGTACATAGAGTTCAAAGAGTCCCAGATACAGAAACTCAAGGTAGAGTTCATACTTCAGCTGCGACTGTTGCTGTATTACCTGAGGCAGAAGAGGTTGATTTAAAAATAAATGAGACGGATTTAAGAATTGATGTTTTCAGAGCTGGTGGTCCTGGTGGTCAATCTGTTAATACAACTGATAGTGCAGTAAGAATAACTCATATACCATCTGGCTTGAGTGTTTCACAGCAAGATGAAAAATCTCAACATAAAAATAAGGCAAAGGGAATGAAAATATTGAGAGCAAGATTATATGAGTTAGAGAGAACCAGAATAGATCAAGAAAGATCAGCGGATAGAAAAAGTAAGATTGGCACCGGAGATAGATCTGAAAGAATTAGAACTTATAATTTTCCACAAGGAAGAGTCACAGATCATAGAATCAATCTAACTTTACATAAGTTAGAAGAATTTTTGGAGGGAGAAGCATTTGATGAAATAATTGAGTCTTTATCTTTAAAAGCACAAGAGGAAAGTTTGAGCAAACTTTAAATTATGGATATACAGAGTGCATTAAAAAAAGGACAATCAATTTTAATAGATAATAATATCATATCAGCAAAACTAGATAGTGAAATTTTAATGTC
>LUMC01000128.1_pt1 | contig 11685 bp, 11 predicted proteins | sample 729671 | NCBI WGS metagenome assembly LUMC01 (sample SAMN03860273, study PRJNA289734) | marine metagenome | biome: seawater column; feature: ocean; material: water; isolation source: Red Sea water column Station 91 - depth 10m | place: Saudi Arabia: Red Sea | collected 2011-10-15 | depth 10 m | reverse complement strand
GGAGATAGTAGAGGAGCAAATGAGTCTTTAGGGAAAAATTTAAAGGAATTATTGATTAATCATTGGTTCAAATTGATTATGAATCTGATGCAATCAGATTGGCCAAACAATTCTTAAATAAGTTTAAGTAAAAAATGTGACTTAACAATTGAAACTATTTTCATGATATTTAAATAAACTCTCTATAATCGTGTAATATTCATGCATAATGAGCTAAAGATTACTGACATGCAAACTCTAGAATCAAATAAAAAAACTATTGAAGAATCGATTAATCCGATTTCTTTAGATTTACCCGACTTCACTACAGATTCTTATAAGGATGCATACAGCAGAATAAATGCAATTGTTATAGAGGGAGAGCAAGAGGCTCATGATAATTACATTTCAATAGCAACTTTAATTCCAAATGAGTTAGAGGAGTTAACTAAATTGGCGAGAATGGAAATGAAGCATAAAAAAGGCTTTACTGCATGTGGAAGAAATTTAGGTGTAGTAGCTGATATGGATTTTGCTAAAAAATTCTTTTCTAAATTACATGGTAATTTTCAAGTTGCTCTTGAAAAAGGAAATTTAACAACATGTCTTTTAATACAAGCTATCTTAATTGAAGCATTTGCAATTTCTGCTTATAACGTCTACATAAGAGTTGCGGATCCTTTTGCAAAAAAAATAACAGAGGGAGTGGTTAAAGATGAATATCTTCATTTAAATTATGGTCAAGAGTGGCTTAAAGAGAATCTATCTACTTGTAAAGAGGAATTAATGGAAGCTAATAAGGTTAATCTTCCGTTAATTAAAAAGATGTTAGATGAAGTAGCAGATGACGCATCAGTTTTAGCTATGGACAGAGAAGAATTAATGGAAGAATTTATGATTGCTTATCAAGATACATTGATGGAAATAGGTCTAGATAATAGAGAAATTGCAAGAATGGCTATGGCAGCTATCGTCTAATTACATTTCTAATTAATTAAGGCTTTTAATAATTAATCAAACCTATTTAAGTAGTTACCTCTGTGCTATTGTTCATAACATCGTATAGAAACCATTTATAAATTTTAAATGTTTGGGTTAATAGGCCACTCAACCAGTTTTGAAGATGCAAAAAGAAAAGCTTCGATGCTAGGCTTTGATCATATTGCTGATGGCGACTTGGATGTTTGGTGTACTGCTCCTCCTCAGCTTGTTGAAAATGTAGAAGTTAAGAGTGCTACTGGAATATCTATTGAAGGTTCTTATATAGATTCGTGCTTTGTTCCTGAAATGCTTTCTAGGTTTAAAACGGCTAGAAGAAAAGTACTAAATGCTATGGAACTAGCTCAGAAAAAAGGGATTAACATTACCGCTTTAGGAGGATTTACTTCTATTATTTTTGAGAATTTTAATCTTCTACAGCATAAACAAATTAGAAATACTTCATTAGAGTGGGAAAGGTTTACTACTGGCAATACTCATACCGCCTGGGTTATTTGTAAGCAACTAGAAATAAATGCGCCTCGCATTGGGATAGACCTTAAAAAAGCAACTGTTGCTGTAATTGGTGCTACAGGTGATATTGGTAGTGCTGTTTGTAGATGGCTTATCAATAAAACTGGGATTTCAGAACTTCTTATGGTAGCAAGACAACAAGAACCACTAGCGCTGTTACAAAAAGAATTAGATGGTGGCACCGTAACAAGCTTAAATGAGGCATTGCCTCAGGCGGATATTGTTGTATGGGTTGCAAGTATGCCTAAAACTATTGAAATTGATACAGATAACTTAAAAAAACCATGTTTAATGATTGATGGCGGATACCCCAAAAATCTTGATGAGAAATTTCAGGGTGAAAATATTCATGTTTTAAAAGGAGGTATAGTAGAGTTTTTTAATGATATTGGTTGGAATATGATGGAACTTGCGGAAATGCAAAACCCTCAGCGAGAGATGTTTGCTTGCTTTGCAGAAGCTATGATTTTAGAATTTGAAAAGTGTCATACAAACTTTAGTTGGGGAAGAAATAACATTTCCCTTGAAAAGATGGAATTTATTGGAGCAGCTTCTTTAAAGCATGGTTTTTCTGCGATTGGACTTGATAAGCAGCCTAAAGTATTAACTGTTTAAATTATGGCTAAACGTTACCTCCTTGATTTTGAAAAGCCTCTTGTTGAACTTGAGAAGCAGATAGAGCAAATTAAAGAATTAGCTCGAGATTCAGAAGTAGATGTTAGTCAACAGCTTCTGCAGCTTGAAACCTTAGCTGCTAGGAGAAGAGAAGAAATATTTAAATCTCTCACCCCTGCTCAAAAGATTCAGGTAGCTAGACATCCTCAAAGACCAAGTACTTTGGACTTTGTTCAAATGTTTTGTGATGACTGGATCGAATTACATGGAGACAGAAATGGTGGCGATGATATGGCACTAATTGGGGGGATAGGTTCGATAAATAATAGACCAGTGTTGATGTTAGGGCATCAGAAAGGAAGGGACACAAAAGAAAATGTAGTAAGAAACTTTGGGATGGCAAAACCAGGAGGTTACAGAAAAGCTCTTAGATTAATGCAGCATGCAAATAGATTTTCTTTGCCAATTCTTACATTTATTGATACTCCTGGAGCTTATGCTGGTTTAAAAGCTGAAGAACAAGGTCAAGGTGAAGCAATTGCAAGAAACCTTCGAGAGATGTTTGGATTGAAAGTTCCAATTGTGGCTACTGTCATTGGAGAAGGAGGTTCTGGAGGAGCACTTGGAATAGGTGTTGCCGATAGGTTACTAATGTTTGAACACAGTGTTTACACAGTTGCTAGTCCGGAAGCATGTGCATCAATTTTGTGGAGAGATGCTGCGAAGGCACCAGAAGCTGCATCAGCACTTAAAATTACAGGTAAAGATTTACTTAAATTAGGTATAATAGATGAGGTATTACCAGAACCTTCTGGTGGGAATAATTGGGCTCCTTTAGATGCTGGTAACACACTAAAAGAGGCTATTGAGAAACACCTTAATGCTTTACTGCAAATGCCTGAAGAAGAATTAATTGAGGAAAGATACAAAAAGTTTAGGGTTTTAGGTAAATTTATCGAAGCAAATAATATTGAAGAGATTTATAGTGAAATCCCCCAAAAAACTGAATAACTTGAAACTAGCTTTTATAACGGGTGCTACGAAAGGTATTGGTAGATCTACCGCAATTACTTTTGCCAATGCTGGCTGGGATTTAATTTTACTCTCCAGGAATATGGATTTAATGGAGAAACTAAAGAGCGAACTGTTGACCACTAAATCAAAAATTAACCTAGTAAAATGTGATTTATCTAATCCTCTAGAAATAGAGCATTGTGTTAAAGAGGCAATTGAGAAGTATGGGTGCCCTTCAGTATTGATAAATAATGCCGGTTGCGCATTTAATGGCCCTTTAGTTGAAATGGAATTAGGTCAATGGGAACAAACTATTCAAATAAACCTCACAAGTGTTTTTCAAATTTGTAGTTCAATAATTCCTCAAATGAGAAAAAATGGTGGTTTAGTTATTAATGTTAGTAGTCATGCCTCTTATAATGCATTCCCCCAATGGGGAGCTTATTGTGTTTCAAAATCTGCACTAGCTATGTTTACTAAATGCTTGAGGGAGGAGGAGAGATCTAATTCAATAAGAGCGTGCACAATAACTCTTGGTTCAGTAAATACTCCTCTTTGGGACTCCGAATCAATCAATTCTGATTTTGATAGAACTTCTATGCTCTCCTCAAAAGAGGTATCAGAAACTATTCTCTACATGGCTCAAAAACCTGAATCACAATTGATCGAAGACTTGACTTTGATGCCTTCTGGCGGAGCCTTTTAAACATTATGTTTATCTGATTAATCTTAAAACAGTGATTTTTTTTAGTGCTATTTGAACCCGATTGAACAAGAGAATGTGATATAGTATATGAGCAATTAAGCTTTTGGAAGATACAGTTAATTAAGTTGCATACAATTTTCTGTTTAGAATTTTATGACCTCTACATTACCCAACGATAATATTAGAAACTTTGACGACCAGATTACTAATAAACTAATTTCTGAAATTATAAGAGACAGAATTAAGAATTCTGGTACAAGATTTAGTGCGAACGATAATATTTCTGATTTTATAAATCCTGGTGAATTAGAAATTTTAGAAAAAGAAGTAGCCTCAAGAGTTAAAGACTTACTAAAGTCCCTCGTAATAGATGTTGAAAATGATCATAATACTCAAGAAACTGCTGAAAGAGTTTCAAAAATGTATTTAAATGAAGTTTTTAAAGGCAGATATCATGAACAACCTAAAGTTACAAGTTTCCCTAATGACAAGAATCTTGATGAAATTTATACAGTTGGTCCAATTTCGGTCAGATCTGCATGTTCACATCACTTAGTACCAATTCTAGGAGAGTGTTGGATAGGTATTAAACCTGGAAATAAAGTCATAGGACTTTCAAAATTTGCGAGAGTTGCTGATTGGGTTTTTTCAAGACCTCATATTCAGGAAGAAGCTGTAATGATCCTTGCAGATGAAATTGAAAAACTTTGCGAACCTAAAGGTTTAGGCATTATTGTAAAGGCCCAACATTATTGTATGAAGTGGAGGGGAGTCAAAGAACCAAATACAAGCATGATTAATTCTGTTGTGAGAGGCGATTTTAGACACGATTTAAGTTTAAAACAAGAATTTTTTGAGCTTGTAAAACAGCAGTCCGCTACTAATAATTACTAAAATCTTTTTAACAACTTAAAAAGATCCTCTGTTTTTTTTATATCTTTTAAACCTGGAGATATTTCAATACTACTTGAAATATCTAGTCCATCTGGTTTGAAGTCAGTGAGGATTTCATCAATCCATTCAATTGATATTCCACCTGCCAACCACCATGGTTTGCTAAATTGCAAATTCTTTAAATAAATAGAATTTATTTTTTTCCCTGAACCTCCATAAGTTTCTTTATTCCAAGAATCAAGTAGTATCGCATCTACAAAATCTTCAAAAGGTTTTATTTTATCTATGTCCTTTTCCGTTTTTATTCTGAAAGCCTTCCATAGGCCAATATAGGGAATTTTTTTCCTTATTTCTTTGCAATAATCAATATCTTCATCTCCATGTAATTGAATGATAGTTTCACTTGGGTTGCCTAAGAAGTTTTTGATAATTAAATCTATAGGACAATTTTGCACAACAGTTACTCTATCGATTTTTGGATAAAAGTTTTCTAGGGTTTTAAATATTTTTTTCTTAATTTCAGCTGATACATACCTTGGAGACTCTTCAACCGAAATAATGCCAATAGCATTCGCTCCTAATTTAGCGACTTGAAGAGCTTGTTCTTCAGAAGTTAGTCCACAAATTTTAACTAAAGGATTAGTCTTGGGCATATCATTATCCTGCATGTAAGATTAATATTATTGCTAAATATAGCGGAGATTATTTTTGAGAAGTTGGCAAATTTTTAAAATATGGGGAATTCCCTTTAAAGTTCATCCCTATTGGTTTGTTATTCTCTTTTTATTCTCATGGAGTATAAGTAATCAGGTCAATTTATCTTCTGGCGATATCTACAATAATAAAGAAGCTTGGATTATAGGGTTTTTAACTTCTTTTTTCTTATTATCTTCAATTATTTTTCATGAGGTTTTTCATACTTTTGTTTCACTTAATCAGGGTGTAAAAATAAAAAAAATTACTTTTTATTTTTTAGGAGCAATTTTACAAATAGATAAGTATTGTCAAACTGCTTTAGGTAATATAAAAATTGCAATTGTAAGACCTCTTTTATGTTTCGCTACAGCATCTATCTTACTTTTAATTAGTAATAACAGTGCATCTCAGGAACAAATAGCAGTTAATGTAATTTCAAGAGTAGGTATATTTAATTTATTCTTAGGCTTCTTAAATTTGATTCCAATTGGTTCTTTAGATGGAGGGAATTTATTAAAAAGTATTATTTGGCATTTCTCAGGGAGTAAAAATAAAGGAAGAAATTTCCTCAATAAAGTAAATTTATTATTATCTTTTTTTGTTTTATTTTTTGGGATAATTTGTTTATTTAGATTTAACTTTTACTTTGGTTTTATTCTTTCTTTTTTGGGCTTGTTTGGAGTTAATTCTTCAAAATCTGAAAGTCAATTTTTTAAAATTGAAAACATACTTAAATTTAGTAAAGTTTCTGAGATCAAATTAAAACCTTTGAGGAAAATTGAATACGATTCAAATTTCTCAGAATTTAATAAGTTAATAAAAAATAAGAAGGATGCATCGGATAAATATTTTTTTGTTACGAATAATGGTAGATGGACCGGTTTTGTTGATGAGAATATTTTAAAAACTGTTTCCTTAAAAAAATGGGAACGGAACTTTGTTGGAGATTTTAAGAAACCAATCGATAGTTTTGAAAGTGTATCTTATAACGATAAATTATGGAGAACTATAGAAAGACTTGAAGAAACAAATGAAGGTTTTTTATTGGTTCTCAATGCTGCAGATATCCCTTTGGGGATAATTGATAGGTCAAAAATTGGAAACTTTGTATTGAATAAATTAGGTTTTAATTTGCCTTCAGAGATTGTTAACAAATTAAACTTTAAAAATCATTATCCCTTAGGAATTGAATTGCCGAGAATAATTAATTCAATGAAGCAGAAAGGAGATCTTTAATAATTCTTGTCATTAAAATTTTCTATTTTTTATTATCTATGGCAATATTTTTGAAATTTATATTTGATTTATTTTTCAGGAATGAATTTCTCAAATGTTGAACTATTTCATCATTTGTTAGTTTTAAATTTACTTTTGGTGGAGCTTCTTCTTTGAATAATTTGAACCACAAATCTCTTGAAGGATTTGTTTGAATTTCTCCATGTTGAAGGAATGCACCTTTTTTACGAAATTGAGCACTACCTATTCTCTTAAACCCATCCTGATCAACTAAATCGGAAATTAATGAAGTCCCAAAACAATTCGTTTTAATACTTGATTTTCGTAAATTACCATATTGTAAGTTTAGACCTAATTCTCCAAAACTTTTAATTAACCAATTATTAACCATTTCATAACTTAAGACTTTATAGTAAGTTTTTTTAAATGTTAATGCATATGTTATGCCTCCTGAATGCAGAACAGCTCCCCCTCCAGAGGGACGTCTAACAATATTAATTTCCCCATTTGATAATAAATTTTTCCAATGAAGAGGAATTTCCTTTTGGTGATAGCCAATTGAAAGCCAATCCCCAGTCCAATAGTAGAACCTCAATGTGAGAATTATTTCAGGATTCGAAATTGTCTGATCTAAAGAATTTAAATCTAAAGCCATTTGATCAAATCCAGGTAAATTATTTGTTGAAAAAATTAAAGCCTGATTTTCAATTCCCAAAATTAACTTTGTAGGTTTATTTATGATAATTTTCAATAAATTTTTTCTTTCAATTTGTTAATTACGTAACATCATTTTGTAATAGTGTTTCAAATCTTCTCTTTTCGGTGGAGAATATAGAAAATAATTTTTTTACCATGGAGCCAACTCAAACAATAAATCTTATTGCATTAAGCCTCATAGTTGTTATGCATGCAGGAGTTTTAGCATTAAGACTAGGAATTAGTTTAGGTAGGAACTAAAGTCTATTAGAAAATTTAAAATTTATAAGGTAATAATAAAGTAAGACTGAATTGATTTATTCAGTAAAAATATCAAGTACTTAATTTGTCAAAATCTTTTTATAAAAATAGTATTTTCATCAAAAAATATTTTGGGCCTGTATTTCTAAAAAGACAACAGAAACAGGATAATTTTGTATCATTGATTTTTTTAATTATAAAAATTAGCTTTTCCCTTTTAGCAATAATAAGCCTGATTAAGCTTGGCTATAGTTCTAAAGTAAGGTTGACCAGATTAAGGGAAATTGAAGAATCATTTTTATACGAAAAATATAGATTTAATCTTTTAACAGATAAGTTTGATGATTTATTCTCTTCTGAAGGTGAGCAAAGATTTATGAAGGATCAGGATCAAATAATTTCTAGGGACATTATCAGAGTAATATGGCGTTGATAAGGATGATCTTGAATCATTCTACTTTTCATTTTTCAATTAACTTTTTTGCTAGTGAGTAAGAACATTAAGGGTTTAGTCCTAATAACAGGAACAACTTCAGGAGTTGGATTAAATACTCTAAAACCTCTATTAAGATTTGGATGGGAGGTTATAGCAGTTAATCGATCAAATAAAAGAGCTATAAAAATAGCTGAGGAATTCTTGACAAAAGAGGAAGTTGAAAATGTTCACTTTATAGAAATAGATCTTTCTAACTTGAATGATGTGAGAAAAGGTTGCGATGAAATATTAGAAAGATTTAAGAAGCCAATAAATTCTCTTATTTGTAATGCAGCAGTTTATAAACCGAGACTAAAGAGACCTGAAAGGTCTGCTCAGGGGTTTGAAAACTCTATGGCAGTAAATCATTTTGGGCATTTTCTTATGATAAACCTACTTATGGAAAATATTTTATCTTCTGAAAGAGAAATTGTTTTAAATGGCAAATCAACTGTATTCAAGCCAAGAATTACAGTATTAGGGACTGTTACGGCTAATTATTCAGAACTTGGAGGAAGGATTCCCATTCCTGCCCCAGCTGATTTGGGAGATTTATCTGGATTCAAAAATGGTTTTTTATCTCCAATAAGTATGGCGAATGGAAAGAAATTTAAACCTGGTAAGGCTTATAAGGATAGTAAACTTTGCAATATGGTGACCGTTCAGGAATTATCAAAAAGATATCCTGCAGAGAAGATTATTGTAAATTCTCTATATCCTGGATGTGTTGCTGATACAAAACTTTTTAGAGATACACCTTGGTTATTTAGATTCCTTTTCCCGATATTTCAAAAATTCATAACAAAAGGATATGTTTCACAAAGACTGGCAGGAGAGAGAGTCGCTCAAGTGGCAACTTATAAAGAATTTGCTAAACCATCAGTCCATTGGAGCTGGGGAAATCGTCAGAAAACTGGCAGAAAAGCTTTTTCTCAAAAGTTGTCAAAAAGAATAATTGATACGAAGACCTCTCAACAAACTTATGATTTAACAAGCCAATTGGTTGGATTAGATTAATTTAGACTAATCAAATCCTAATAAATCAAAAATTTCTCTATCTTTAAGTGGATTACCTTCTAAAGGTTCTACGTTTTCAAGCATATTTTTGGCAAGAGATAAATATTCATTTTGAACTTCAATAACATCTTCAGTTGGTTCCATTTCAAAAATGGTGCATTTTTTTAGTCTTGATCTTCTAATGGCGTCGACATCTTTAAAGTGGGCCATAGTTTTTAAACCTGTTCTTTCATTGAATTTATCAATTTGATCTGTGTCTTTTGATCTATTTGCGACTACCCCACCTAATCTGACTTTATAATTTTTTGCTTTTGCTTTAATTGCAGAGACAATTCTATTCATAGCGAATATTGAATCGAAGTCATTAGCAGTAACAATTAGACAATAATTTGCATGTTGCAATGGAGCTGCAAATCCTCCGCAAACGACGTCTCCTAGGACATCAAAAATAACAACGTCAGTATCTTCTAATAAATGATGTTCTTTTAATAGTTTAACTGTCTGACCGGTTACATAACCCCCGCACCCTGTCCCAGCAGGAGGACCTCCACTTTCAACGCACATTACGCCATTAAAACCTTCAAACATGAAATCGGTTGGCCTCAATTCTTCGCTATGAAAATCTACCTCTTCGAGAATATCGATAACTGTAGGAACCATTTTGTGCGTCAAAGTGAAAGTACTATCGTGTTTCGGATCACATCCAATTTGTAGAACCTTTTTACCTAATTTTGAGAATGCTGCAGAAAGGTTTGATGATGTAGTTGATTTTCCGATGCCACCCTTCCCATAGACGGCAATAACTAAAGCCCCTTCCTCAATATTTATTTTTGGATCTTGCTTTACTTGAACACTTCCTTCTCCATCAAGAGGTCTATTTATAGTACTTGTCATTTAAAGCTTAAAACACATTATTATTTATATTCTTGCAGCGCAAATACACATGAAATATGTTTCTAAACAAATATGTATTTAATTGTATTAAAAGTGTGAAATATGTTCTTATAACTGAATTTTTAGGATTAAATCTATTAGATTATGAGTGAAAATACTCATGACTTAATTATAGTTTATTAGTAAAAATTAACTGAAATATGCTTTGGCATCGTAAAGAGTTTCATCGCTTATCTCTGGAATTCCTCTCAAGATTGCGTATTTTTCAGTATTTGTTTTAACTTTACCTCTTACAAAAAATGGAACTTTTGTTAATTCAGCTCTACCAGATTCAGTCCAGATAATTCCTTCTTTACTATTTTTTTCTTTTTTCTCGTCAGAATTTAAAATGTTATTTGTGTTTGTCGCTGTATGTCCTAAATGGCTTTGATGACCATCAACAAACTCAAAGTCATGTTTGAACATATCAATAAGATGCTCTTCTAAGCCCATCATTAGGGGATGTACCCAGTCATCAAAAATCACATTTGCTCCTTCCCATCCCATTTGAGGGCTATATCTTGCAGGAACATCTTGAACATGCATTGGAGTACTAATTACTGAGCATGGAATGCCGAGTCTTTTTGCACTATGCCTTTCCATTTGGGTCCCTAAAACTAGTTCAGGGGCAGCCTTTTTCATGGCATCTTCCACTTCTAGATAATTGTTAGTTATCAGAGCTTCTACATTAAGATCTTTTGCAGTAGCTCTTACTTGCCTGGCCATCTCCCTGCTGTATGTTCCAAGACCCACTACTTCAAAACCCAATTCTTCCTTAGCAATTTTGGCTGCTGCAATTGCATGTGTTCCATCACCAAAAATAAAAACTCTTTTACCAGTTAGATAATTAGAGTCAACTGATTTTGAGTACCAAGGAAGTTTTGATTTATTTTCTAATTCTTCTTTATTCGTTAAAGGAAGATCTAATTTCTCATGAACTTCATTTATAAATTCAATTGTATTTTTTATTCCAATAGGAATAGTATTCGTATATTCCATTCCAAAGTTCCGTTTAAGCCACTCACATGAAGCTTCAGCAATTTCTTGATAAAGACAGATATTTATTTCAGCATCAATTAGTCTTTCAATATCATCAGGACTAGCACCTAATGGAGCAACTACGTTTGTATCTATACCTTGTTCCGAAAGTATGCGTTGGATTTCGATTACATCATCTCTGCATCTAAATCCTAGTAATGAAGGGCCAAGTATATTAACTTTTGGTCTCCTACCTAATTCCCTCCACCTAAGGGGATTTATTTTGTCTGAAGAACTTACTTTTTCTTTTAAAAGGGTTCTTGTTAGTTGATAAAAGGTTTCTGAGGCCCCCCAATTTTCTTTCTTGCTATAAGCAGGTAATTCAAGATTAACAATCGGCATATCAAACCCCATCCCTTTCGCAAGTGCTCCAGGTTGGTCTTGGATAAGTTCTGCTGTACAACTTTCTCCGACTAAAAGAGTTTTGGGTTTGAATCGTTCAACCGCTTCCTTAATATTTTTCTTCACTAATTCAGCTGTATCGCCTCCAAGGTCTCTAGCCTGAAAAGTTGTATAAGTTACTGGAGGCCTTTGCCCCCTCCTCTCGATCATGGTAAAGAGAAGATCTGCATATGTATCTCCTTGGGGGGCATGAAGCACATAATGAATGTCT
>LUMC01000413.1_pt1 | contig 11707 bp, 10 predicted proteins | sample 729671 | NCBI WGS metagenome assembly LUMC01 (sample SAMN03860273, study PRJNA289734) | marine metagenome | biome: seawater column; feature: ocean; material: water; isolation source: Red Sea water column Station 91 - depth 10m | place: Saudi Arabia: Red Sea | collected 2011-10-15 | depth 10 m | reverse complement strand
GTTTAAAAAGACAAGGAGCAGGCGGTTTTAAGGAAATAGATGATGTATCTATTGCAGCACCATTAACAAAATACAGAGCAAGTATAACAGATGGCAATAGAATAAGGGAGTTTGTAGATAAAGCTTATAGAATTGCAACAAATGGTTATCCAGGTGCAGTACATTTAAGTGTGCCAGTAGATATAATGTTTTCATCATATGCAGATGATGCAGGTTTAGAAGAAAGACCATTTACTCATCAAAAGAAACCTTTAGCAAAAGCTTGGCCCGATCCTGAGAGTTTAAATGAAATATTTAATCTGGCAATTAGTGCGCAAAAACCTGTTTTTATTGGAGGGCATGGTGTTTGGTGGTCTAGTGCAGAAAAAAAATTAGAGCAAGCTGGGTTTGAATTAAATATTCCAATATTTAATATACCATACCACCAAAAACTTTTAGGTGAAGAGGCAGATACATATATGGGTCTTGCAGATATTCATCAATACCCCCCATCAAAGATGGCTCTCAATGAATCAGATTTGGTTCTTATGATTGGTGCACGTTTTGATAATCAATTGAATTTTGGTAATCCTCCACTTTTTCCAAAAAGCACAAAGCTTGTTTGTATTAATGGATCACATGAAGAAATAGAATTAAATAGAGCTGCAGATATTAACTTACTTTGTGATCCTGGAGTTTTTTTGGATAAACTCACAGAGTTAAAGAAAAACAGTAAATGGAAATTAAACAATGAATGGTTTAATAAAAATAAAAAAGAGAAAAAAAATTGGATCAATAAAACATTAGATGACTTAAATAAAGAAACTGAAGAGACCAAAAAAAATGGTGGAAAAATTCATCCTCTTCAATTAGCTTTAGATGTTCAAGAAGTATTAACTGAAAATGATTGGTTAGTTATTGATGGTGGAAACACACATTTCTGGTCTGAGATTGCAATTAATATTGCTGGATCAAAAGGTAAAAAACTTGGAGGAATATTGCATCCAGGCACTTTTAGCATGTTAGGTGTTGGAGTTCCTTTTGCAGTATCAGCGAAAAATCTTAATCCTAAATCTAATGTTGTTTTAATAAGTGGAGATGGTGCATTTTTATCTGGCGGATTATCAATTGAAGCTGCATTTCAAGAAAAAAAACCTATTGTTGTAGTTATAGATAACAATGGAGGTCTTGACTGTATTTCTCAACAACAAGAAAGGTTATTTGAAAGTGGGAAACACTTTGCAACTGATTTTAGAGATATTCCATTTCATTCAATTTTTGAGGGTTTTGGAGGACATGGAGAATTAGTTACTAAAAGAGAAGATTTAGGCCCCGCTTTAAAAAGAGCGTTAGAAAGTGGTAAAACTGCATGTGTAAATGTTAAGGCTAAAGGTGTTATAAGTCCAATAGTTGCTGCAGTTAGTGATAAAAGAGATAAAGCGTCTATAGAGTAGGTTATGGCAATTTTTTCTACACATTTACTAAACTCAATAGATGGCACTCATGCAAGTGATGTAGAAATTGTTATTTATAAAATAAATAATAATAACAAAGTTGTATTTCTAGAAGATAAAACAGATAGCTCTGGAAGAATGCTTAAAGAATTTGAATTAACGAAAGAAGATTGTGAAAGTGATTATGAAATGATAATTAATTCTGGTAAATATTTTAGAAATACTAGTGAAATAATTAATTCAATAAGTGTTAAATTTAAAATGAAAGATCCTCTTAAAAAATATCACATACCTTTAATTGTTTCTCCAAATGGATACTCAATATGGTGGTCTAAATAAAATGAGTAATTCAGGATTAAACATGTCTAGACGTATTAGGAGGACTCCCTATACCGAAAAAGTAATTGAGGCTGGTGTAAGTGGTTTTACTGTAGTTAATCATATGCTTCTTCCAAAATCATATAAAGCAACAGTAGAAGAAGATTATTGGCACTTATCTAAAAATACTCAAATTTGGGATGTTTCATGTCAACGACAGGTTCAAATAATAGGAGAAGATGCTACAAAATTAATACAACTCATGTCTCCAAGATCAATAAAAGATATGCCTATTGGTAAATGTTACTATTATCCAATGATTGATGAAAATGCAGGGATGATAAATGATCCTGTACTTTTAAAATTAAGTGAAAATAAATATTGGCTATCAGTTGCAGACTCAGACGTTCTACTTTGGGCAAAAGGCTTGGCTGTAGGAAGAAATTTTAAAGTTGATATTATAGAGCCAGATATTTACCCCCTAGCAATTCAAGGTCCAAAATCTGAAGAATTAATGTCATCAATATTTGGAGAAAAAATTAAAAAATTAAAATTCTTTCATTTTTCTTTTTTTGAATTTGAAGGAACAAAACAGATAATTGCAAGATCAGGATATAGCAAACAAGATGGTTTTGAGATTTATCTTAAAGGTTTTAGTTTAGGAAAAAAACTTTGGGAAACTATTTGGGAAGCAGGAAAAGATTTTAATATTTCACCTGGATGTCCAAATTTAATTGATAGAATAGAAGGTGGTTTATTATCCTATGGTAATGAATTTACTTTAGAAAATAATCCAATTGAATGTGGATTTGATAATTATTGTAACAATTTATCTCATGATTTCATTGGAAAAAATGCACTAAAAAAAATATTAAAAAATGGAATAGAAAAAAAAATAAAAGGAATTACTTTTGATGGGTCCCCGACTCCTCCCTGCACAATACCTTTTCCTGTATACTCAAAAAATAGATTTCAAATTGGTAATATCACCTCTGGTATTTATTCACCATTTTTAAAAACCAATATTGGACTATCAATGGTTGATAGAGATTATTGGAATGATGGGCAGGATGTTATCGTATTAACACCAGACAATATTGAGAGAAAAGGTAAAGTGTGCTCACTACCTTTTAATTATTCTTAAAATGAGTCATTCAATCAAATTAGAGTGGGAATTAGGAGATCAAAAACTCGAATTTGGAAAATACTTAACTGATCACACAGTAATGCTTAACGAAAATGTATCTATTGATGCGGGATCATCTCCAGATTATGGAGGAAGCGAAACTAATATTAATCCAGAACAAAAACTAGCTGCAGCTGTAAGTAGTTGTTTTATGATGACGTTTTTAGCTTTAGCTGCAAAAATGAAATGGCCAGTTATTAATTACAAAGATAAAGCAATTTCGTATTTAGGAAAAAATGCAGAGGGAAGAATGTACGTTAACAAAATAGAGCTAAATCCAGCTATAGTATTTGAAGATAATTTTAATATTTCTGATGAAGAAATGAAAAAGATGAAAGAGAGATCACATAAGTATTGTTTTATCGCTAATTCACTATCTAAAGATGTTGAAATTCAAATCAATTAAATGAATTTTAATCTAATTTTAACTGAAAAAAATAATAATATTTTTAATATTATTCTTAATGATCAGAAAAACCAAAACACTTTAAGCGAAAACATGATCAATGAATTAACATCAGTGCTAGACATTGCTGATAAAGATAATGAAGTAAAAGTAATTATTTTATCATCAAAAGGTAATATTTTTTGTGCAGGACATAATTTAAAAGATTTAAATTCACAAAGATTGCAAAATGACAAAGGTGAAAGCTATTTTAAAAAAATATTTCAAATGTGCTCTCAACTTATGCTGAAAATTAATAAAAATAATAAACCAGTTATAGCTATGGTTGATGGTATTGCTACTGCAGCAGGCTGTCAGTTAATTTCTAGCTGTGATTTAGCTTACTCAAGTAGCAGAGCAAAATATGCAACTCCTGGTGTTAATATTGGATTATTTTGTTCTACACCAATGGTTCCATTATCAAGAACTGTAGGTAAAAAGCAAGCTATGGAAATGCTTCTCACTGGAGATCTTATAGATGCAAATAAAGCATTAAGGATTGGTTTAATAAATGATGTCTTTGAAGAAGATAGTTTAAAAGAAAATGTATTTCAAATTGCTAAAAAAATATCATCTAAATCTTCTAATACTATTAAAATTGGTAAAGAAGCTTTTTACAAACAAAAAGATATGAATTTAGAAGACGCATATACTTTTACTTCAAATGTAATGACGGAAAATATGCTACATGATGATTCCAAAGAAGGTATTGAAGCTTTTTTAGAAAAGAGAGAACCAAACTGGAAAGAATAATTTCTCATTTTTTTGTACCATCATTAAAAGTTCCAAAAAATCTATCCCAAGGCATTTCTATAGTTCCATAATTACAATTAAAGTATCGGTGGTGAAGTTGGTGAAAGAAATCACCTGCTTTTAATCTTTTTTTATCTTTGATCACAATACTATCAAAGCCGGAATGACTAAAAGCTGGATTTAATCCTTGTTGATAAAAATGAAAAAGCACATGTATTGGACTTGAAGGCACAACAAAATGTATAACTACTGTTGAAAAGTATAAAATATGTTCGATAGGATGCATAGATATACCACTCCAAGGTCCTGGACTTATATTTCTATGATGTAAATTGTGAACAGTTTTATAGAGAAAAGTAAAATGTAATAATCGATGAATAATATAAAAGTGCGCACTTGACCAAATAGGAATTAAAATAAAAAATATTCCATACCAAAAAGGGTTATCATACCAAAAAATGATAGGAACTATATCATTACTTGCTGCCCAAAAATAAAGACTTTCAAATATTGTCCAGATAGTAACACCACTTATAATTGTCCAAAAAATATTATCAAAAAGTTGATTATTGAAAGTAAATTTTTTTACTTTTTCATCTATAAATTTTTTTTCAAATTTAAGTTTTTTACTTTGTCCTTTTAAGTAATAAAACCAAAAATGTAGAGAACCAGCAACAAGAGTGATTAAAATACAATTTCTAATCCATAACTGTGCAATCCACGAAAAAGAAAAATTTTTCATTTCTTCAGCAGATGGGTGAAACAAATAGAATATAAATATAGCAAGTAAAACTTCAATTATAATTGAACTAATGTGAAGCCAATAAGAAGCTAGCCATTTGAAAAGCAATAAAAAATTTGGTGGCCAATCTAATATTGGCGATAATTTAATTGGTAAAGTTGGTTGCCAATTCCATTCATGGCGATTTTTTAAACTCATTTTAAAATGGATCTGGTTGGGAGGGATTGGTTGCTAACCATGTAGATTTGGTCTGCATGTAACTTTGCATTCCTTCCCATCCATTTTCACGACCGTATCCTGATTGCTTGAAGCCTCCGACTGGTGATTGGGTAGAAGCATTAAAATAATTATTTATATAAACAGTTCCAGCTTCTATCTTATCCGCTAAACGTATAGCTTTATTAGTATCCTTAGTCCAAATACCTGCTGCAAGTCCATAAATAGTATCGTTTGCAATTTTAATTACTTCATCTTCATCCTCCCCATCAATTAATAATTTTAAACCTCTTTTTTCAGCTGCTTCTATCTTAGATAAAATAAATTCATATTGCTCTTTATTTGCTATAGGTCCTATTTGTGTTGCAACATCATTTGGGTGACCAACTTTAGCCTTTTTAACAACTTCTAATAAATTATGAGTAAATTTATCTTTTATATCTTTATGTACTAATATTCTTGATCCTGAAATACAGCTATGACCTGAAACTGGAAAGATTCCTGAAACAACTCCATTAACTGATAAAGTTAAATCAGCATCTTTAAATATAATTTGTGGTGATTTTCCTCCTAGCTCCATAATAATAGGTTTAACGTTTTTGGATGCACTTAAACTAGCTGCACTCCCCCCTTTTGTTCCGCCTGTAAAACTTATCATTCTAACATCTTGGTGTTCAATAAGAGGTGCACCAGTGGTAGGACCAAAACCAGTAACAACATTAATCAAACCTTCTGGAAGATCAGCTTCTTCTAAAATTTTCATTAACTCTAATGTAGAGCATGATGCTCTTTCTGAAGGTTTAATTACAACAGTATTGCCTGCTGCTATTGCCGGTGCTAATTTCCAGATTAATGTTCCAATTGGTGAGTTCCAAGGAAGAATAAGTGCAACAACTCCAAATGGTTCCCATTTTAAATAATTATGCATATTTGGAACCTCTGAAGGTATCAATCTACCTTCATACTTGTCACACATGCCTGCATAATAATAAAAACTCTCAGTCTGCCAGCTGGTTAAAGAAGGAGTGATATTTTTTGGAAGTTTGCCGTTGTCTTTAGTTTCTATTTGCCCAATGCGTTCTGCATTTTTAGCAATAATATCTCCAATTCTAGTTAATGTTCTCCCTCTTTCTGCTGGATGCATTTTACCATAAGGACCATCATAATAAGCATGTTTAGCAGATGATACTGCAAGATTAATATCTTTTTCATTACAGTCAGGGACCCTTGCCCATACTTTACCTATAGATGGATCCTCACTTTCAAAATATTTTTCAGAAGAAGGTTCATGCCATCTATTTCCTGCATAAAATTTGTAGGTTTGAATTTCAGACATAATTTATTTAAACTTAAATATTTTCATTGGTCAACTTATTTGTGATTAATTAATTTTTTAATATCATATCTGATGCTTTTTCTGCTAACATAATTACAGATGCATTTATATTTCCACTTATCATATCTGGGAAAGAAGAAGCATCTACTACTCTCAGATTGTCTATTCCTCTAACTTTAAGCTGATTATCAAGTACAGCCATTTTATTATTACTTGAACCCATTGCACAAGTAGATGCAGGATGATGACCTGTTTGTACATGATTTCGAACTGACTCTTTTAAATCTTGGTCACTTTTGATTTTTTTTCCTGGAAGTAATTCTTCTGAAACAATTTTAGCTAAACTGGGTTTTGACAATACTTCTCTTGTATGCTTCATCCCTTCTATCATATCTTCCATATCAGATGGATCGATGAACCAATTTGGATTTATATTAAGTTCATCATTAGGATTTGAGCTTTTAAGTTTTACACTTCCTGTGCTCTTTGGTCTTAATAAATTAATTTGAAAGTGTAATCCTGGAAAAGCTTTTTTACCTCTAGAAAAAAATAATGAACCAAAATTTAATAAATTATCTAAACTCATAGACCAGTTATCTTTTTCTTCTTTAAAACACATAGGTGTCATGAACACTTGTATTTCAGGCATATCTTTTTCTCTTATTGCATGAAATAGATTTGTTGACCAAAAAGGAGCAGCAGCTAATCCTTGTTTAAATAAAATATATTTTAATCCCACAATAATAGCTCTATCGATCCTTTGATATTTAGAGAAACTTAAATTGTTGTTTTGAAAAGCCCAATTCATTGGCATAACAGGATGATCGTGAAGGTTTTCACCTACTCCAGGTAAGTTAATTAATAATTCTATATTTTTTTCTTTTAAATGTTCTTCTGGACCAATTCCTGACAACATTAAACATTTGGGACTACCGAATGCTCCTAAAGATAATATTACCTCTGATGATGCATAAACTTCACCATTTGATAAAAGTAATCCTTTAGCTTTATTTTTCTCAATTAAAATTTTTATTACAGATGTATTTTTATAAATTGTTAAGTTGCTAGGTTTAAATTTCAAATAAGCTTCTGCAGATGATTGTCTTTTTCCATTCCATACTTTAACATCATATCGGCCTACTCCATTTAGATTGCCATTGTAAAAATCATTATTAATTTCTGCCCCAGCTTCAACACATGCATCAATAAATGCTTTATCGATAGAATTGTAATTACCAGCTGGTGTAAGTTTTAAAGGACCTGAATGTGAGTGATATTCATTTTTTTCTCTATGAAAAGCTGAGGCAGATCTTTTGAAATATGGTAATACATCATTATATGACCAACCCTCTAAGCCCTTTTGTCTCCACCTATTAAAATCACCTGGAGCGCCTCTCATATAAATCATACCGTTTAAAAGAGAAGATCCACCTAATCCTTTACCTCTAGGGTATAAAATTTTTCTATTATTTAAAGAAGGTTGAGGTATTGACTCAAAACCCCAATCAAATTTAGGGTTTCCAAAAATGTATCCGTTACCACCGGGCATTTGAGTGAATAAACTTTTTCCTGACCCCCCTGCTTCTATTAGTAATACCTTTATATCTTTATTTTCAGATAATCTTGAGGCTAATGTACAGCCAGCAGAACCTCCTCCTGCTATTATATAGTCAAATGTTTTTTTCATTTTTTAAAAATATAAATTATACTAATTATTAATTTATAAGTAAACTCGAGTAAATTAAATATGAATAATTACAAAGATTGGATTGGAAAGAAAATTTCAAGAAGCGATATTATTACTCCTCGATTAGTTGATCATTTAAAAAAAACAATTGATCAAAACTGTTTAAGTGATCAAACTGTGCCTGAGGGAATTTTTTTATGTTTATGCCCAGATGTAGCTTCAATAAATGATCTAGACAAAGATGGAAATACAAAATTAGGAATTTTCTTACCTGAGTTACCTTATAAAATTAGAATGTGGGCTGGTGGTAAAATAAAAATATTTGATGAATTTGAAATTGGATCTGAAATTAAAAAAAATTCAACCATTTCAAGTATTGAATTTAAAGAAGGTAGATCAGGCAATCTATGTTTTGTTAATATTAATCATGAATATTTAAATAAAAATAAATTAATAATATCAGAAGATCAAACTGCTGTTTATAGAGAAAAAATAAATAAAAACTCCATTACTCCTAAAATAAAAGACGAATTAAAATTAATTGATAAAGTAGAAATTTTTAGTTCATCAACTTTGCTATTTAGATATTCTGCTTTAACTTTTAATGGACATAAGATTCATTATGATAATGATTATACAAAAAATTATGAGGGCCATATGGGATTATTAGTCCATGCGCCTCTTCAAGCAACTTATCTTTTAAATCTTGCAAGAAAAAACGAGATTGAGTTCAATTCTTTTGAATATAAAGCTACAGCGCCTCTTGTATATGACAATAATTTTTTTGTAGAAATTGGTGAAAATTTAGAAAATGAAATTATTGGAAGAATTCTTAATGAAAAACAAGAAATTACAATGATTGCAAAATATAAAAAATGAGTTTTCATAAAAAATTTTGTAATTGGGCATCACAAAAAAAAATTAATATCAATAAGGTAACTTATAAAAGAGCAGAAAATGCATTCATAGATACCCTAGCTTGTATATTATCAGGTGTTAAAGAAAAACAATCAAAGGTTGCTTTAAAATATTGTTTAGAAAATAATAATTCAGGAAAAATTATGGTTTTTGGAGGAGGAAAAAAATTATCTATTTCTGCAGCATGTTTTTTACATGGAGTCAGATCAGCGTCTATAGACTTTGATGATTACGAATACGTTGCAGGATCTCATCCTAGTGCGCCAATTTTTTCAGCTCTTATATCTATTGCTCAAATGAAAAACATCTCAATTGAGGAAATATATCAGGGGTGGTTAGTAGGATATGAATTAATAATAAAATTAGGACAAGCACTTAGCTATGATCATTATTATAAAGGATGGCATTCAGCAAATACAATAGGCGTGATTGGAACTGCTGCAGCAGTATCTAAAGTGTTAAAATTAAATGCAGATCAAATGGCAAATGCAATTTCTATTGCAACAAGTTTTTCATCTGGTTTAAAACAGCAATTCGGCACAGATATAAAAGCTTTTCATATAGGGTTTGCTTCTCAAGCAGGGGTACAGTCAGCCTTACTTGCAAAAAATGGAGGGACAGCTAATCAAGATATTTGGAATATTGAGAGAGGATTTATTGAATTGTATGGTAGTAAATTTTCTAAAAAATTAAATAATAATTTTAAAAGATCAGATTTAGGAAATGCAATAATTAAATTTCCAAATTTCATTAAGTTTTGGCCAGTTTGTAGTTATTCACAAAGAGTAATACAAGGAGGATTAATTTTAAATAAAAAAATTTTTATAAAAAAAAATATTAAATCTATTACAATTGAGTTTCCAGAACCTTGGTTCAGAGTATCAAAATTTCATATACCTAAAAATTCTACTGAAGCTAGATTTTCATTGAGTTATTGTTTAGCAACTGCTCTCATTAATGGTAAATTTGATTTAAGTAGTTTAAATATTTCCAAAAATAAAAAAAGTTTAAATTTGGTTAAAAAAATTAAACTAGTCACTTACAAAGTGCCAAATAATTTTGAAGATTATGACCCTAAGTATCCTGATATAATTAAAGTAATAATGAATGATGGAAGTATATTGATTGAAAAAATATCACATATTAAAGGAGGGAAAAAAAACCCCTTAAGAGACGAAGATATTAATAATAAATTTTTAATGTGTGGAGGTAAAAAAAATATTTTAAATAAAATAAGAAATCAAAAATATAAGAAGAAAAATTTAAAAGAAATAATTTTTTAATTTAGCTATTTTTTCTTTCTCTGTAAGCTATAAATATTCCAGTACTAATAATTATTGTTCCCCCTAAATAAATACTTAAAGTTGGAACCTCAGAATAAATTAAATATCCCATAATTCCTACAAATATAAAAGATGAGTATTCAAAGGGTGAAGTAATTGCAACATCTGCGTATTTAGCTGCTTGAGACATAAATAAATGTCCTAGTGATCCCATCACACCTAAACTCATAGCAAAAATTAATTGAATTCCATTTGGCATAATAAAATTATCAGGGAAAAATATTATTGACGTAATTAATAATGCAAAAGAGTAATAAAAAACAATTGCAACACTGGAATCAGTACTCATTACTGATCTAGTTGATAAATAAACAGAAGCCATAAAAGCTGCAGATATTAGAGGATAGAGTGTTTCTAATTTGAACAAGTCAGTACCGGGCTTAACAATAATTAACACACCGATAAAACCAATTAATATTGCAGTTGTTCTAAAAATCCCAATTCTCTCGCCAAGTATTGGTACAGCAAGAAAAGCAGCAATAATGGGAGCAGAATGTGCAATAGCAATATTTTCAGATAACATTAAATGAGACAAAACATGGACAATAACATGAAAGAAATTCCCAAGAGATTATTATTTTTCGATTTCATTAATTTGTTAAATATACTAAGATAATTTATTCAGATATAAATATTTCAAAATGAGTAGTAAATATCATGTAAAAAAATTAGAAAAAAAGAATGACCATTTAAGTATTTTGTGGAAAGATAATTTTGAAAGTAAATTCCATTTTATGTGGTTAAGAGATAATTGTCCAACAGCAATACATCCTACTGCAAATATGCGAGTCTTTAATATTTTAACTGTTAGTAAAAATATATTTCCTAAAAATTATAAAATTGAAAAAAATAAACTCAATATTGATTGGAGTGAAGGTGATCATAGTAGCAAATTCAATTTAAAATGGTTAAGAGATCATTGTTATACTGAAATAAATAATCAAAAATATAAATCACCTTATGTTTTTTGGGATGGTAAATTAAAAAAAAATTTAAAGAAAATTATTGTTGATCATAATAGTGTAATAAAAAATGACAAAGATTTAAGTAAATGGTTAAATTTACTTCATACTTATGGTTTTGCATTAATCAAAAATGCACCAACTAGCAAAAAATCAGCATTCAAAATATTAAATAGAATAAGCCATCATAGAGAAACATTTTTTGGTACACCATTTGAAGTAATTAACATTCCAAAGCCAAATAACACCGCTTATACGGCAGATGCATTAAGAAATCATACCGACTTACCTTATTTTGAATATGCTCCTGGTTATCAGTTTCTCCATTGCTTAGTAAATGAAGCTAATGGTGGATTATCATCTGTTGT
>LUMC01000490.1_pt1 | contig 11829 bp, 17 predicted proteins | sample 729671 | NCBI WGS metagenome assembly LUMC01 (sample SAMN03860273, study PRJNA289734) | marine metagenome | biome: seawater column; feature: ocean; material: water; isolation source: Red Sea water column Station 91 - depth 10m | place: Saudi Arabia: Red Sea | collected 2011-10-15 | depth 10 m | reverse complement strand
AATCCAAAAAGTAAGTACATGAATGACATAATTACTTTTTCCATTGTTCTTGTAATTTTTTTTTCTTTCGTTTCTTCAGAAGTCATACTTAAAGAATACCTACGTTTTAAAATAGAATCATGAAAATTAATTGGCCTCTACTCGCAGTTATAACTTGGTTCTTGGCATTTGGAACAGGCGTTTGGGCAGATATGCCTAATCCAGTTAATCTGACAAATGTTTTAGGTTTCTTAGCTTTTGTAGCATTTCTTGTTTATTACAGAGTTACATATAGTAAAAATAAATGAAGAATAAATCAACGAATTCTAATAATGCTAGAAATTTGATTGGAATTTGCATAGCAGCAGTTTCTGCATGGCTTTTTGTAAATTTATCCCCTTGGATAGCTGCAGGTTTTGCAGTTAGTACAGCGCTTACTTGGAGAACAGCAAAAGGTCAAAAGGATTTGAAATAATGAAAATTATTGTCCTCTGTACGGGAAACTCTTGTAGATCTCAGATTGCTGAAGGATTACTAAAATCAAAATATCCAGATTACGAAATACATTCAGCTGGAACAAAACCAGAGATAAACGTCAACCCTTATGCAATAAGAGCCATGAAAGATGCAAACATTGATATATCTAACAACTATCCAAAATTAGTGGATGATTTTGTTGATCAAGAGTTCGATTATGTACTTACCGTCTGTGATTCTGCAAATGAAATTTGTCCAACGTTTCACAATGCAAAAAATAAAATACATAACTCTTTTGAGGACCCAAGCAAAGACTCATATGAATCAGACGAGCATGCTATGGAAATATATAATCAAACCGTCAAAGATATAAGTAATTGGATCGAACAATTAGAATTTTAATTTAAGTATTTCTCAGTTCTATAAAGCTTAAAAAATGAAAAGGTTGCAGCCGAACATAGTAAATGCCATATCATATGAGCTTGTAACCACGAGTCGGGATTGCACCAAGGATGATCTGGAACTCCTGTTTCCCATATAAGTAAGGCACCAAAGAAGGAGAGAAATCCTAAGAAAAACCAAGGAGAGTACTTTATTTCAGATGGTTTATTTAAATTTGGAATTAATGCAGGAGCAAAATAAAGTAGCATTTCCCAATTATTCTGGAAGTTTTGAAAAGACTCTATTACAGGACTTCCAAAAAGTTGCTGAATAACTAATACTGAAATACCTGAACTAATTCTTCCATAAATGTTTGGAAACTTTACAACTATTTCAGTAGCTATCCAAAGCCCAATACTCAATTCGAACAAACTGATTCCAACCCCAAATCCTCCATTCAAAAACCATGAATCAAAGGCATATACTGTAACTAGTAAAAAGTAAAGAACAAGATACACTCTTGTTGAAAAACCAATAAGTTTTTTTAGGTTGTAAATCCATAAGATAACTATGTACATAATCATTGATAAATTATCAAGCCATGCACCAAATTCAGTATTTGTTCCATGCATTGCCATTGAACCCGGTCCAAGAAAAGTTGAAGCCCCGGCATATATAACTGCAATACTTGGAGAGCTAAACATTGTAATTCCGTTGTCAGAAGTTGCATCTTGAGACAATTTATAGAACATATAAAGACCAACAATAACAAATCCCAAATTACCTAATGTATTTGAAGGTTCTCTAAGTAAACCATCACTTACCCGCTCACACCATCTTGAAACTTCCCCTATAGCATTTTCATTTGAAGCTCTATCACCCCAGCCATCAAGACCAAAGAGTATATAAATAATGAAGAATCCAAAGACGGATGAAATAGCAACTTTTAAAGGAAAATAATTTTTAAGGTTATTTTTTAGATTCATCAAGAGATTTTATTGACGCAGTCAAGGATCTATCCATATCTGATATTAAATCCTCAATATTCTCTAGGCCTACAGAAATTCTAATTAAATCATCTGGTGCTTCAGCATCTGTTCCAGCTGCTGAATCATGTGTCATTAATGAAGGGACTTCAATTAATGACTCTACGCCACCTAAACTTACGGCCAATTTATATAAATCTAAATTAGAAAACAATTTTTGATTGTCTATGTGATCCTCTGTGTAAAAGCTGAGCATTCCACCAAAATAATCCATTTGCTTTACAGCAATCTCATGATTTTTAAAATTTGTAAGACCTGGATATCTAACTTCTTTAATATGTTCAGAATTCAATAAATATTCAGCAAGTTGATGGGCATTTTTTGAATGCATTTGTATTCGAGGTCCAAGCGTATATAAACCTCTTTGTGCAAGATAGGCATCAAATGGTGACATTACTGCACCACTTGCTTTTTGCACTAAATGTAAAAATTCATGCACTTCCGAATTATTTGTTACAACAACTCCTCCAAGAGTATCACTGTGTCCTCCAATATATTTAGTTGTTGAGTGCATAATAATGTCGACACCATGTTCAAAAGGTCTTGTGATAAATGGTGTTGAGAAAGTACTATCAGCAACTAAAAGTGAACCTTTATCATGCACAATCTTCGCAATAGAAGACATATCATAAAGATTTATATTTGGATTAGATGGAGATTCTATCCAAACAAGTTTTGTATTCTCATTAATCAAAGATTCTAATTTTTCTGTTTCATTGAAATTGCAAAAGTTTACTTCTATGCCCCGCTTTGTTGCAATCTGGGTAAAAAATCTTGTTGTGCCACCGTAAACTTCTTGGGTAATTAAAACATTTTCACCTGGTTTGACCAACTCTGCAATCATTGTCACACAAGCCATTCCAGATGCCATAGCAAAACCATGCAAAGTTTCATGATCATCAACACCTTCTAATGAAGCCATAGTTCTCTCAAAAATCTCTCTTGTAGGGTTATTCATTCTTCCATAAAAATATTCAGATTCGCCTGGTTCTGAATTTTCATAAGTTGTAGACATATGGATAGGAGGCATAACATCACCAGTTGGTAACTTAAATTTTTTTTGAGTATGTATGGCTCTTGTATTTATGCCATATTTTTTTGATTCCCCCATGTGAGAATTGTATATCGGTTTGTATTGATATGCACCAACAAATATCTCTTTTACAAAGAATTAAATCGATACTTTAATTTCTTTAAACCCTCTAATACCAAATGCGCCAGTTCTTTCAGGTTCATCAACCAAAGCCACTTCGTGTTTAAATAAATTTTGAAATGAGACTTCTAATTCTAATCTTGCGAGATGAGCTCCTAGACAAAAATGAACACCACCTCCGAAACTCGTATGACTTAAATTACTTCTTTCAAAATCTATTTTTTCTGGATTTTCAAATGCTGTTTCATCTCTATTTGCTGATCCAAGAAGAATGGCAATTTTTGAATTCTTTGAAAGATTTATACCTGAAACAACAGTCTCTTCTAAAACCCATCTTTGAAAAAACTGAAGAGGACTATCCCAACGAATTAATTCTTCGATGATATTTTTAATGTCATATTTTTTATCTAAGTCTTTTGTTGAGATGTTATTCAACAATAATGCAACTATCGAATTTCCAATAGTATTCACTGTTGCTTCATGACCAGCATTTAAAAGTAGTATCACCGTGCAAATTATTTGATCTTTTGTTAGTTGTTGGTTGTTTTCAGAAACTTGTGACAATCTAGATATCATGTCATTTTGCGGATTGTTGTTTTTCTCATCAATTAAATCACTCATATAAATATAGAAATCTTTTGCTGCAGCTTCGGCTTCATTTGCATTTTCATCAGAAACTTTCAAGTCATACATTTTTACAATTGCATGTGACCAGTAAAGAAATTTTTCATAATCCTCTTCTGGTACCCCAAGTAGCTCTCCAATCACTGCTATTGAATAAGGTTGAGCATAATCTGCAAGAAGATCGAATTTTTTATGGTTAATTTTATTGAGAAGTTCATTTGATTTTGTTTCCATAAAAGGTCTCAACTCTTGTACTTGTCTATTCAAAAATGCTTTAGCAACTAACCCTCTTAGCTCATCATGGATATTTCCCTCAAGATTCAATAAATTAAACTCCTCTGTTTTCCAAAAATAATCGTAATCTTTTGGGTTAATCAATTTTTCATCTGAGTCTTTCACATAGTCCTCAGGTTCTGAAGATGAAAAATTCTTGCTTTTTTGTATTTCTTTAACGTCTTCAAAATGTGTAATTAAATTCAACCCGGACAGTTTGTCATAATGAATAGGGGAACTATTTCTTAACTCTTTTAAATATGGATAGGGATTTTTTATAAAATCCTTATCTTCGTTTGGAAAAGTTATTTCTGGAATGTTCATATCACTAAATTATCAGTTTTAGCAATATTTTCTATATATTTATAAAAAATTCTTAGTGACCAGTTTGAAATACGTTGATATCATCAAACTTATGACAGAAAAAAAATCAATGCTTGATGGCGAAAGGCAATACCATATTCAATTAAAAGAAGGTGATATAGCTGATTTTGTTATCCTTCCAGGTGATCCAGGAAGAGTAGATTTTATTGCAAAACACTTCGATGATGCAAAAGAAATAGCTTTTCCTGCTGTTCCATCAGCTGATATGGTTTCAGCACTAGAAGCTGCCGCAATTGAAAGCAAATCAACGTATCATATTGGGGTAGTTCAATCAAAAGATTCATTTTATGGACAACATGATCCAGACTCTATGCCTGTTTCTTATGAATTAAATCAAAAATGGGATGCTTGGGTTAAAGGCGGTGTTTTATGTTCAGAAATGGAAGTATCAACTTTGTTTGTAGTTGGTAGTTATAGAAGAATCAGAACAGGAGCTTTACTTGTTGTATACGGTGATCAAAATAGACAAGAAGCACTTTCAAAAGAAGACTATTTAGATTCAGTAAACAAAGCAACAAAGATCATTCTTGAGTCAAGTTTGAAGATATAATCTAATTATGGATTCTGGAAATCTAATCGCATTTTTAAAAAAATTTAGTTTTGGAAGACTAATTGGTTGTGGGATTGTATTAAGAATTGCAGTTGCCCTAGTTGATGGTGTTTTTGGTTTAGAAATAAATGAAATTGAAAACTTTAATATATATTTATTTGTAGTCGCCTTAAGCTACACAGTCTTTTGGATGTTCAATAAAAGCTATTCAGATGAAGAATATGAGGATTGAGTTCCTCTTTTTGTAACAGACAAACTAGCTTTATCAATTGCCAAATTTATAGCGTCATTAACTTTTAAATCTTTCGTTAGCCCATATACAAAAGAACCAACAAAAGCATCTCCCGCACCTGTGGTATCAATGGCGTCGACATTTGGTGCTTTAAATTTTATAATTTCATCATCTTCAACATATAAAACACCTTGTTCTCCGCATGTGACAAGTAGATTACATGGAATTGTTTTTGAGAATTCTAATATATTTTCATCTGTCATATTCAATCCACTAATTATTTGAAATTCATTTTCATTTGGAATAAGCCAGTCAATTTTTTTAAGAAAGGTACTCTCTAAAATTTTTCCAGGAGCGGGATTAAAAACTGTAATTATATTATTTTGTTTTGCATAATCAAATACATCATGATTCACATCCATTGGAATTTCAGCTTGTCCGATAAGATAAGATACATTTTCTATTTCTTGAAGAGAGGCTTTTGCTTTGTTTGCGTCAATCTCATTGTTTGCTCCAGGAATAACAATTATTTTATTTTCACCCTTAGCATTTACCCATATTGGAGCAACACCACTTGATACTTTTACTCTTTGAATATGATCAACATTTACATTGTTCTCAATAAAATTATTGATTGTTGAATCTCCAAAAATATCATTTCCTAAGCAAGAAATCATGTAGACATCAGCACCTAATAGTCCAGCCATCACTGCTTGATTTGCCCCTTTACCACCAAATCCAGTTTCAAATGAATCACCAATTAAGGTTTCTCCACTTGAAGGGAATTCAGAGATGTAAGAAAATTGATCTATATTTGAACTTCCAATGACACATATCTTTTTGTTCATCGATAAGTTACTCGTCTCCCCATGTATCTTCTAAGAAGCCTTTTCTCCCACTTGCTTCTGCATATATTTTGTAACGAGCACTTTGTTTCTTATAAAAATCTTGATGATATTCTTCCGCAATATAAAAAACAGGTGCTTCTGTAATCGCAGTAACAATTGGTTTATCAAATTTGTTCGACTTTTCTAACTCATCTTTAGATCTAAGTGCTTCATCCATTTGTTTAGGTCCCACCGTAAATATTTCGGTTCTGTATTGTGATCCAACATCTGCAAATTGATAATTCAATGCCGTTGGGTCAATGTTTCGCCAAAAAACTTCTAGAAGCTCACCGTATGTAATAATATTTGGATCATACTCAATCTCAACTACCTCTGCATGGCCAGTATTACCCATACTTACCTGTTCATATGTTGGATTCTCAATCTCTCCACCCATATATCCAGAGGTTGCTTCTAGTACACCATCAAGGACTTCAAATGGTGGTTCCATGCACCAAAAACATCCACCAGCAAAGTAGGCTTTTTCAGTATTTTGAGTCATATCTGATGTCCTTAAACTTATGCATGAAAACAATAGTAGTAGAAAAATAAATTTTAAATTTTTCATAACTCGTTTTAAAAAAAGAGCCCACAAGTGGGCTCTTTTAAATCATATAAAATTTAATTTGGGCTCTCACCCTCATTAAAATCTATTGATGACGTGAATGCATATACTGGTCCCATGTATGCTACCGTACTACCATCAAAAAGCTCGGTTTCTGATTCACTGTCTAAAGCAGCTTGTAATTTTTCTACAGCTGCATCCATGTCTTCCTGGCTATCCCAAAAGTTCCAGCTGATAGCGCTATTTCCATCAAAAATTGCACCAGTCAATTGAAGACCATTTGACTCCTCGTATATTGGTTCAACCTTTTCTTTTAGAAAATTCAGAACTGCGTCAGTTTCTTTTGCTACACCAACTACAAGTCTCATGTAGCTTGGTTTTGTCTCACCAACAGCAATTGTTTGATACATTTTCCCATACACTGCTTCACCTTCATAAATGACTGGTGGAGCTGACATAAAGCTAGAAGCTTCAGCAAGTGTTGCTTGGATTTTTTCAGCAACTGCCTCGCTTGCTTCTTTGCTATCCCAGGCAGCCATATTTATTCCTGAAGTATCTCCAGTTATTGCGGCCGTCAAAGATAAAAGCCCTGGTGTTCCTGAGAATTCAGGCATAACCTTTTCTTTAACAAAAGATACAGCCTCATCTTTTTTGTCTTCCTGAAAAGCAGGAATTGTAATTCTAAAGTACATATTTTCCTTTCTTAAGACCAATACTAAGAACTAACTTAATGAGATGTTGAGAAATTTATGAATTTTATGTTAAATCAAATCTGTCTTGTATATAAAAAATAACAGTATATTATTAAATTAATCCTTCGACCAAAAGGCGGAGAGAAATATGAAAATAACAGTACCAAAAATAATTGGATTAAAGAATAGTCGTGTCATATCCATGATGACTGCTTATGATTATCCTTCTTCAAAAGCAATATCTGATGCAGAAATAGATATTATTCTCGTAGGAGACTCACTTGCCCAGGTAGTTTTAGGCTATGACGACACTCTATCGGTTACCGTTGATGAAATGCTCCATCATGTTAAAGCTGTTACCAGAGCAAATCCAAACCCCCTTGTTGTAGCAGATATGCCTTATATGAGTTATCACGTTTCTGAAGAAGAGACAATTAAGAACGCAGCAAGATTCATCCAAGAGGGAAAAGCAGATGCCGTAAAAATTGAGGGTGGGAAAAAAAGAGAAAATATGATTAAAGCATTAATTAATGCTGAAATTCCTGTAATGGGTCATCTCGGATTAACTCCACAATCTAAAAATGTAATGGGTGGTTATAAAATTCAAGGAAAAACTTTAGAACTTGCAAAAGAGTTACTAGAAGATGCAATCCTCCTAGATTCTCTAGGATGCTTTTCTTTTGTTCTAGAGGGAGTTCCAAAGGTAGTTGCTCAAACTATAACTGAACAAGTTTCCATTCCTACAATTGGGATAGGTGCCGGGGTACATGTCGATGGACAAGTACTTGTTTATCATGATCTTCTTGGTATGAAATCTAAAGAGTATATAGATGCAAAATTTGTTAAAAGGTATGACAACCAATATGACAAAGTTGTTGAAACGATGAAAAATTTCAAAAAAGACATCGAAAATAAAGAGTTTCCTACTGATGATCACTCCTATGATTCGGGTGATTCTTTACTAGAAAACCTTGAAGAGTGGAAAAAAGAAGTTAAAAAAATTCTGTCATAACCCATATCTAGTATTAAATTAATAAGTACCTGCTTCGTAAGAAGCCACGTACAAGTGTCCATAGGAGATATATGAGTAAATATGATTTAGTCTCAATTGTGAGACCGACCGCTGAAGACAGCGTTGTTGAAGAACTACACAAAACTATAACTGATTTAATTACCACTAATGGTGGTAACGTATCAGATCAAGGAGTTTGGCAAAAAAGAAAACTTGCTTATCAAATTGATACTTTCAATGAAGGCATTTATACAATTACTTCATTTGAAGGTCCTGGAAATATTCCTGGAGAGTTAGATAGAGTGCTAAAAATATCTGATGATGTTATTAGACACAAAGTGTTAAAGATGGAAAGCTAGAGGTAGAGAAATGGTAGATAACACAGTAACAATAATTGGAAATTTAACAGCTGATCCAGAAGTAAGAGTCACAGACTCTGGTGCAACATTAGCTGAGATAAGAATTGCACAAAACAAAAGAAAAAGAAACAATGACGGATCTTGGGACGAAGGTGAGCCAATGTTCTTCCAGGGAACAGTTTGGAACGATATGGCAGAAAATGCATCTTCAACATTACAAAAAGGAATGAGAGTAATCGTTGTTGGTAGATTAAATTACAGATCTTGGGAGACACAAGACGGACAGAACAGATCAGTAGTCGATATAGCCATCGATGAAATTGCACCTAGTTTGAGATGGGCAAGAGCAAATGTTGAGAGAACATCAGGTGGAGGGAGCGTATCAGAAGCACCTAAAGCAAGAGATGATTTCGAAGAGAACGAAGCTCCGTTTTAAGGTATATCATGGGTAAATCAAACAACAGATCAAGTAAGCCAAAGTTATCAAAATATGAAGCTCCAAAACAAAGGAGAATTACAAAAGAGCAGATAGAAAATGCAACATATAAAGATGTAAAACTTTTAGAAAAATTTCTATCTGATAGAGGAAAAATCAGATCCAGCTTAATTACAGGGATAACTAAACAAGAACAAGCAAAAATTGCCAGACTTGTAAAAATTGGAAGAGAGTTAGCTCTTTTGCCTTATGTAACGACAAGTTCTTATAAACAATCCTACAACAGAAGATGAAAGTAATTTTAAATCAAGATATCAAGAAACTTGGTAAAAAAGGAGACGTTGTCGAGGTTGCTAAAGGTTATGCAAGAAATTATCTACTTCCTAAGAACTTAGGTATAAAAGCTACTCCAAAAAATATTTTACTTGCGGAAAAAATGCAAGAAAAGAGACAAGCCTCTATTGAAGAAAATATTGAGTTAGCAAATTCTATCAAAGAAGGACTTGCCGATGCAAAAATTGTAATTGCTGCAAATTCAACTGACGAAGGCACACTTTATGCTGCAATTTCAAATGATTCAATAATCGAAGCAATCGAAAAATTTTCTGGGTATAAAATTGAAGAAGATCAAATAGCTGAAAACTCAATTAAAGAAATAGGTTTACACAACATTGCTATCAATCTAAGTGGAGATGTTTCATTTGAAGTAACTCTAGAAATTGTTCCGGAGACATAAATATGGCTGGACCGGAAGCAGTATCAAATAGAGATTTAGACGGTCTTCAAAAAGCACCTCCAAATAGTATTGAGGCTGAAGAAGCACTATTGGGAAGTGCACTTTTATCTCGAGATGCTGCAAATAGATTGATGGAATCAGTTAAATCATCAGATTTTTATAGTCCTACAAATCAAACAATTTTTGAGGCAATGAAAGACTTGTTTGATTCAGGAAAACCAATTGATAGCGTTACTGTTTCAGAGACTGTTTTTAAAGATAATAAAAATACTACAAGTTTAAAAACTTCATCTATTGCAAGATTGATAGAAAATGTACCTAGTTCAGCAAACTTTGAAAGATATATTGAAATTGTTCTCGAACATTCAAACAGAAGAAAACTACTCAAAGCTAGTGGAAGGATCGAGCTTTTAGCTTATGCCCTTGATAAGGATATATCGAATGTTATGGATGAGGCTGAGCAGTCAATATTTACTGCCTCAGATGATGCTATTGGAGAGGGACTTATTGGGGTATCAGATGTATTAAATGATGCAATTGAGAGAATTGAAGAAATTGAAAATAGGGGTACTGGTCTTTCAGGTTTAGCAACAAATTTTGCAGATCTTGACTCAGTACTTGCTGGGCTTCAAGAAGGAAACCTTGTTGTAATCGCTGCAAGACCAAGTATGGGTAAATCATCGCTTGCATTAAATATTGCGACAAATGTTTCTAAAGAAGACAAAGTCACAGCTTTCTTTTCACTTGAAATGACAAAAGAAGAATTAGTTCAAAGAGTATTATTTTCTGAAGCAAAGGTTACTTCAGGAGATGCAAGAAAAGGTCAACTTGGTCCTGAAAAGTGGTCTCGTGTTGTTGAAGCAGCTTCAAAAGTAAACAATATGCCTCTATATTTCGATGATGCTTCTGTAATCACAGTCACAGACATTAGAGCAAAATCTAGAAGGCTTAAATCCTCAAAAGGTCTGGATCTTATTGTTGTAGACTATCTTCAATTAATGCAGGGTATGTCTGGAGACAACAGACAACAAGAAATTGCGGAAATAAGTAGAAACTTAAAGAATCTAGCCCGTGAGTTAAAAGTTCCAATCATTGCTTTATCACAGTTAAATCGTGCCGCGGAAGCAAGAGAAGATAAAAGACCACGATTAGGTGATCTTCGAGAATCAGGAGCTATTGAACAAGATGCTGATATTGTGATGATGCTTTATAGAGATGATTATTACAATCCAGCTACAGAAACCCCAGGTGTCGCCGAAGTTAATATTGTAAAACATAGATCTGGATCAACAGGAAAAGTAGACCTTTACTTTAGTAAGGAATATACACAGTTTTCTAATTATTCAAGACAACAAGATTAGTGAATAAAACTTTTGGAGCTTACGCTGCAATAACAGTTTTAGCTATTTCCTGGGGAACCATACCCATAATTATCAAAACCACTGATATAAGTCCATTAAGTCTTGTGGGAATAAGAACATTTATCGGCTCTATTTTTCTTTCATTATTCTTTATCAATAAAAAAGTAAACTTTAAAGCTTTAATTAAGCCGGGATTAATTTTAGGACCTTTGTTAGCGATCCACTGGGCAACAATGTTTGAATCTATAGATAGAAATAGCGTAGCCGTTGGAATAGGTTTAGTTTTTTCTTATCCTATTTTTGTTCTAATTATTGAAAGAATTCGTGGAAAAAAATTAACAATAATTCAAATTTTAATTATTTTAATTGGATTTAGTGGCTTGATAATTTTGCTAGAGGTTAGATCTATCAATTCGATAAGTGGATTAATTTTTGGGATTTTAAGTGCAATAAGTTTATCTTTTTTGATAACTATTGGCGAATATTATACATCTGAATTTGGTGGTTTAAATATTGCATTTGCACAATTGATTTCTGCAGGGTTCGTAATGCTTTATTTTACTACTCAAGGCTTTGGATGGATGATAGAGAATATAGGCATAAGTCTTTTTCTTGGAATTTTTTTAACAGCCATAGGTTTAACAACATATTGGTATGTAGTAAAAATTATCAAACCTTTATC
>LUMC01000666.1_pt1 | contig 11904 bp, 8 predicted proteins | sample 729671 | NCBI WGS metagenome assembly LUMC01 (sample SAMN03860273, study PRJNA289734) | marine metagenome | biome: seawater column; feature: ocean; material: water; isolation source: Red Sea water column Station 91 - depth 10m | place: Saudi Arabia: Red Sea | collected 2011-10-15 | depth 10 m | reverse complement strand
CAGGAATATCATTAGTAGCAGTTCTCATAGCTACTACTATTTCTCCTGGATTATCTGAAGTTAAAAACTTAGCATCAGTATCCCCTATAATTTGTATAGGGTCAGCTATAGTCCCATCACCTACTACATTAGTTGTAGAAGCTTCTTTATAATAACCAGGTCCAATATATAATTTATCCCCTGCGCTTGATAATAAAGCCATACCTGCTGAAAATGATGCTTTAGCCGCACCTACAGAAGTACCATCATTACTATCACTACCATTTTGTGCCGAAACATAATAAGTTGCCATTTTACTTTATATTAATTGTTGTTATGTTAGGTGGTTGTGTAGAAGCACTACCAGTAGATTCTACTGCATGACGTACATACCTAAATATTAAACCGTTTCTATAGTCTGGTTCATAGTAAAACTCTCTTGTATATGATAAATCTAAAGTAGTATTAGTTAAATATTCATATAAGGGATAATTCATACCACTACTACTATCAAATGGGATACTTATTACTGTATCTTCATGAAGTTTTAATTGATTATAGGTATTTTTTGGTTGTTTAGCATACTCTATTTCTCTTTCTTCCTGTGCCGCAGCTTCTATTTGTTTAGCCAGTAAACTTTGGCTTAACATTAAATTATTTAAATGTTCATTCATTATGCTGTTATTACTATAAAGTCGTTACTTGGGTTAAAATAAATTTGTCCGTTAGAGGCATCTAAACAGTATCCTAAAACTCTAACTACATGGTTATTACTAGAAGGAGCGGTAGATGATGCTTGTCCATCTGTAGTACTTAAGTATAAAACATCTGCAACGGCTCCTGGATCATGGTCTAGTGTTACCATACCTCTAATTAACATACCGTCATTATCGGATTCGTCTCCTAATGCTACTGCTAATAATCCTTTCGAGTCTGCAAGAGCATCCGCATTCGCTATCGTCCATCCACCACTTGCGTTATAATAATAAATTTTACCATTATCCATACTAGTAGTACCTCCAAAGAATACTACCTCACCATTATGGTTAGCAACATCTGTAGTAGTTTTTGCTAATTTAGTTTTAGTAGCTGCTAAAGTTCCTACAATATCTAATTCAACTGTAGGTTCCGTGGTATTAATACCAACAACACCACCTGCTGAACCTGAGAATATAGCAGCATATGAATTAGGGGCACCATCTTCATGGCCCTGAGCATACAACGCTACTGTATCAGGGTTAGATCCATTTGTATCGCCTGCAAGGAAATAACCACCATATGATTGGGGTCCGCTTGAACCTGGAGTACCAGTTGCTGTGCAACCTACACCTTTTATAGCTATAGCTTCCGATGGGTTAATACTATTAAATGTATTAGTTACTGATAAGACAGCTCCATCACTATCAGCTACAGATATTGCGACGTTTTTGCTAAAAGAATTAGTAGTACTGCCTGCACTAAAGTTTAGTGATCCACCTGCTGCAATACCTAATGTATCAACAGCTACAGCATAAAGTCCTGTGTTTGAATCGTTAGTAAAGGATAAAGCAGGAGTGCTAACTGAGCCATTACCCATTTTAAATGCACTGGCGTCAATTGAAATTGCATTATTTATTTCACCACTATTTACATTGATATTATTACCATCCATATCAATATCACCCCCTAGAGTTAATGAACCTAAGGTACCTACTGATGTTATATTAGTTTGGGCTGCTGTTGCTAAAGTACCTACTATTGAGTTACCTGTAATTGTGCCGCTTGCACTTATATTATTAGAAGCTGTTACATTACCTTCTAGTTTTATTTTATTAGCAGTTGGGTTACCTATTACTGCATTATCATTTCCATCAAACCCAATAAGATCGCGAGTTGCACCTCCTGATAATTTTTGGGTTATTTGAGTATTACTAGTAGATAAATGAATATCTCCTGAAGATTCTATACCACTTGCACTTATATCACTGGTAAAAAATGCTTTACCAGCATCAGACATATCCAATGTAAGAGCAGTAATAGTTGCCGAATCATCAACTCCCCTAAATACTATATCTTTATTATTTGTTGCAGATTTTATTATAAAATCTGAGCTATCTCTTTTAAATCTACCAAATTCTGTTCCCCCATCTTTTAATATGATATCAGCTCCGTCTGCATCAATTATAAGATCACCAAGAGCACTTAATTCTGATGTTATAATTTTTCCACTTGCACTTATATTACCTGAGGCTGTTATATGACCAGTTACACTAAGACCACTACCATCAAAAGTTAAATTAGCTTCACTATTTACAGTAGTTGAATTAACAGAAGTTAATATCCTATTATCACCAGAGTTATTATATGTTGTTATTGCAGCTGACGATAATCCAGTTAATCCACTACCATCACCTACAAATGCACTAGCGGATATAAAGCCACTTGAACTTATGTTTCCTGATGCTGTTACATTAGGACTAAGGACCAATGTGCTTCCAAATATATTAGTATCTTCAGTTGCAGAACCTACTCTAAATCCTGTGGTGTGTAAATCAAGGAATTGAGTACCACCTATATTAAGTCTTTTTCCAATAATATCACCACTTGCACTTATATCGCCAGATGCTGTTATGTGAAGGGCATCTTTAATATTATTACCATCTAAATCAAGCTCTTGAGTAGCGGTGTGGTTACCTAAATTATCACCTCCTGCTATTGCTGCAGCAAGAGAAGCTGATACATCGTTAATACCTGGTATAGATAAAGTACCATCTACATCAACATCATTAAATGTAACGTTTGATGTTGTAGTTAATCCTTGGTTAATTGCTTTAACTGCTGCTAAATCAGCTAGCTCAGAGTCCATTAACGCTCCTGCTGTAGTAACATTAGAAGTATTAGCAGTAAGTTTGGCGTCGTTAGCAGTTACTCGTGTACTGAATGAAGCACTATCTGCTATTAGATTAGATGCTATCATATCACCACTTGAACTTATATTACCTGAGGCTGTTATATCTCCATTAAATGTGTGAGTATCTGCTGAAGTATCACCAAATATATTTGATCCTTCAGTTACAATAGTAGATGAAGTTATAAAAGATGATGTAAATTGGGTTGTAATTATTTTAGTAGCTGTTAATGTAGTTACTTCTATATCTGCGGCTAATGCATCTGAGTCAACTCCACCATCTTTAATAGAAATTGTTCTTGCAGCTGAACCATTAAATGTAGTACCTGTATTAAGTTGTAAGGTTGCATTATCTACTGTTAATGCATTAGTAGTAGTTCCTATATTCCCTGTATTAGTAGCAATATCTGCTGCTAAACTTGCACTAGCAGCTGTAAATGAGCCAGATATTCCGGCAGCCGTTAGTGCTTTAACTGTTGCGATTTCAGCAAGTTCAGAGTCCATCAAGGCACCCGCTGTTTGAACATTTGATGCATTTGCTGTTAATTTAGCATCATTAGCAGTAACTCTAGTACTGAATGAAGCACTATCTATTGTAAATGCTCCACTAACAGCGGTTTTTAAGGCTAATCCAGATAAATCTTGGTCACCTGTATTTGTACCGCTTAAATTATTAGCTGCTAAATCAGCACTACCAAAATCAGGAGAAGCAAAATCAAAATCATACGCTGGTAAAAGTAAAGTAACATTACCTGAAAAATTAGCATGTTCTTGGGCTTTTATTTCAGTATAGTGGGCATTATTAGATTCACAATAAAATCTAGCATAAGATTGAGCTCCTTTGTTTTTAATACTTAAACCACCACCTTTTATTAAAATATTATTAGAAGAAGTAATATCATTACCTATAATATCACTACTTGAACTTATATCACCTGAGGCTGTTATATTAGAGGTAATATTTAGTGTATTTCCGAATATGTTAAAACCTTTAGTTGCACTACCTAATCTAAATCCTGAGCTATGTAAATCCACAAGTTGTGTGCCACCTATAACAAGCCTATTCCCCGCAATATCTCCACTTGAACTTATGTCACCTGAGGCTGTTATGTTTCCAAATAAGTTTAATGGACCCGCTCCTGAATTAACTCTATACCCAGTTGAATGGAAATTTATGAAATCTGTGCCCGCTACAGTGATTGTATTTCCTGCTATGAATCCTCTAAGGCTATAAGCCCTTTTCCTGCTATAAATTCGTTTGCCATACTAGTCCTTTTTCACTGTCCATAAGGGCGCCTGCAGATGTTACATTAGAAGTGTTTGCGGTGAGTTTTGCATCGTTTGCTGTAACACGTGTACTAAATGAGGAGCTAGCAGCTGTAAAGGCACCTGATATTTCTGTTGCTATTGGTGCAGAACCACTGAGTGTTCCATCGGAAACTGAAGTTAAATAAGATGAAGTTGCAGCTGTTAAAGTAGTAATGTTAGTTGTATTAGTAGATACTGAAGTATTTAATGCAGATACATCTACACCATCAACATTACCAACACTAATAATAGCATTGCCCCCCATGTTTAAATCTTGAGTAGCTGTATGGTTACCTAAATTATCACCGCCTGCCACAGCAGCAGCTAAGGATGCTGATACGTCACTAAATCCTGGGATTTTTAAAGTTGAGGAAATATTTAAACTACCCGTTATTTGGGAATCCTCTAAGGCTATAAGCCCTTTTCTTGCTATAAATTCGTTTGCCATACTAGTCCTTTTTCACTGTCCAAAGGGGTTCAGATATAAATATTAAAGCTTTTTAACAAATGCTTTAAAGGTGTAACCACTTCCACTTGCTATTTTAACTTCTACATTAGCCCCATTAACAGCTGTTTCAAAGAATGGTATACTTGTTTCACTTCCTAAAGTTGGAGTAGATGTATCTGTAAAATCAGTATTGCCATTATGATGTATTACCATGCATTGACCTGCACGGGCACCGGAGGGGGCGGAGAATAAAGTATAGTCGTATATAGCGCCGTTATTTGACGAAGTATTAAATGTATCTATATTAGTAGCGGAATTAGAAGCTAATATAGTATTAATAGTAGGTCCTGCTTCTGCTCCTAATAATTGTCCACTTGCACTTATATCACCAGCTACTGTTAATGATGTTAAAGTACCTAAGGATGTTACATTTGGTTGGGCTGCTGTTGTTAATGTGTGTGAACCTGTAAAAGAAGTTGCTGTAATAGAATGTCCTGCTGTAATATTTCCACTTGCACTTATATCACCAGCTACTGTTAATCCTATTAAAGCAGGGGTGGCCGTATTAATAGCTACTTGACTATTTCCTACAGTTAGTGCTTCGCTATTATCTATTTTAGTTATGATTTTTCTATTTGATTGGTCAAACTCAATAAAGTCATCATTACCAGCACCCGCCATATCTCCTATTCTGGCTCCATCAGACACATTAATTTCATCCCCAACAGTTAAATCATCTACTATTACAATATCTTTAGCTGTGATAGTTCCGCTTGAACTTATACCACCTGAGGCTGTTATAGGAGCACCTAATTCGATTTTATTTCCTTGAGCAGATACTAAAAATAAAGTACCATTGCCAGTATATTTAAGATCACCGTTTAGTAAAGTAAATGATTCTTGTCCTTCAAGTGTACCATTTGCATCTGTAAATGTAGGTATTTCACCATTTGCAGGAACATCATCATGGAATACAAAATTTGATTTATAAGCCCCATCAATATTAATTTTTAAAGCCCCCGATACAGCTACACTGCCTGTAAATTGGTGGGTATCTGCTGTTGTATCACCAAATATATTTGATCCTTCAGTAAATAATATTGAAGAAGTAACTATTGAAGATGTAATATTAGTTACATTTAAACTAGTTGCTTCTATAGTTCCAAAAGTTACATTATCAGAGGAGCCAAATTGTGCTGAACTTGATATTATTCCGGCTGTATTGATTACACTTGTAACTGCTGCGTCTGTGTAGCTTACTTTTGCATCATTAGCTGTAACACGTGTACTAAATGAAGCACTAGTTGTAGTAAAGGCACCTGATATTTCTGTTGCAATTTGTGCAGAACTAGATAATGTTCCACTTGGAATTTCTGTTAAGAACGAACTAGTTTGTGAAGCCTGTATATAAGATGATAAATCTTGGTCACCTGTATATTACCAGTAGTTGTTATTTCATCAACTATTAAATTACCACTTGCACTTATATTTCCTGAAGCTGTTGCATGAGTAGTTCTAATAGAACTTGCAAAGAAATTATCAGCAAATAAGGAAGAAATACTGCCTGCGTTTTGGAACGCCCACCCCAAACCAGTACTATATGTTATTCCAGTAGCCATAGCAACTTCTTTAGTACCACTACTTCCAGTGAACATAAGAAGTCTATTATTTTCAGGAAGAACACTATCATGTATTCTAGTGTAAGGCAGGGCTGTTTGTTTTACTCTCCTTAAAGAACCCGAAATTGGGTCATTATCTAATAGTAATAATTCATCATCAACAACTACGGTATTTTTTATAGGAACTAAAATTGTACGATTAGAACCACTTATTTGACCCGCACGGGTTGCAAAAGTAGCAGTGCCATCTAAATTACCTTTAAAACCATCACTAGCTGTTATACTAGTATCACTAGAAAGTGAAGATTTTAAATTAACACTATCTTTAAATTCAGCAGAACCTGTAAAATTAATTTGATTTATATTAGTTGCTGTGTTACCTATTAATTTAATTCTTTCTATAGGTTCGTCTTCTTTATTAGCAGAAACTCTTACAGATAAACTTCCTTGCACCCCTGTAGCATTAACACTATCTACAATTGCTACTATTTCTCCCGCGGAACCGGAAATGTCTACTTTTCCAAAACTAGCACTATCAATCGCAAAATTAATTCTACCTACTTCATCACCATCTTCTGCTCCTTTAGTTGTTCTAGAACCTCTAATTAATAACTCACCACCCCTATTATCATCTCTAATTTCTTTAAAATCAAATGCTTTAATAGGATTAGATAAACCAATACCAATTCTAGGATTATCACCTGATTTAGATATGTGTAATACCTCTTTTAAATCTTCATCTCTTGACCCAGCAAAGAATTTTATTGCACTACTACCTGTATCAAATTTAATTTGAGCAGATGCACTACTAGGAGCTAAAGTTCCTGAAACTGAACCTGTTGATACACTATTAAAAAATTCAATAGTAGGATTTGAATTTATTCTAATTCCATCTCTTGTTCCATCCTCTCTAATAGAAGTTACAAAATCTGCTTCAGATACATTAAAATTTATGCCCGTAGCATCGTCTGGTCTACCTCCTGTACCTCCTCTAAATTCATAATAAACACCATCATTAGTAGAATTAGGACCATCTACTACCTCTATTTTATTGTTTGGAAAATCTCTAAATTGTTTTTGTCTAGTAGCTAAAGCACCTAAGAAATAAAATCGAGAAAAATTACCTACTTGTTCATTTCTAAATTGAGGTGTGTAATTTAATTGTCCTTGATTTTTAATCGCAAGAGTATCCGTATCTACACTACCTGTAACAGTAAGACCGTTTGTGTCTACAGCAGCACCTCCATGAATGGATAAACCTCCACTTATAAGTGCTAATCTACTTGTACTAATGCCTTTAATTGAAGCTTCTGTTATCCCTTTACCAATACCAACTGTATCAGTAGTATTTTCATATATTAAATAATTAGATTCAGAACCTGATTCTCCTGTTTTAAAATTTGTATTTTTTCTACCTATAATATCAAAAGTAGAGTTAGCCGGGTCTGATGCTTCAGTTATAGTAATTCTACCAGATGCACTAGCAATAGGAGTAATTAAACTACCAGTACCCTGTGTAGAAGATCCTGTTATATCAAATTCAGCACTTGCACTAGGAATTACAGTAATACCATTTCCATTTATAGTAATAGAAGGTGATCCCGGAATAGTAGTAAATTGGTGAGCATATAGTGCTGTTCCTGCTTGTTTTATAACAGCATATACATGTGTAAGAAAATTAGCTCCTGCAATAGTATTTCCGGACATACCACTAAAAGCAGATATACCACTTGTAGGGGTACCATAATCATCTAAATTTTGAGGTGCTGATAACATAGTTTCTATGTTACCTACTTGATGGATTTCTGGTCCATCATCTGTTGTTATACCAAATTTATGCCCAAATCCTGTAAATACAACTGTTGAATTAAAGGTTGGAATATTTGCATTGGTCATTAAAGGACTACCTCCTCTTAAAACATGACTACCTGAATATAAATCATTTTGTGCGTTTGATTGGTTTGTAGTGTTTATTTGTTGCTGGGTACCTACTCTCATAGCACCCCCGTTAGGAGCTAAACCAGCTCCATCGAAAAATTTAAAATCTTTTCTACCACCAAAAGCACCACCATTATTAAATTGCACATGATGGTCACTACCTCCTGGTGTTCCACTACCGCCGCTAGCCGAAATGTGTATGGCAGTACTAAGAATTCCATCATTAACCTGTCCACTTTGGCTTAAAGTAATATTAGGTCCTGCAAAAAATTGTAAACCTCCTAAAGCATTTCCATCTAGGGTTTGAAAAGTATTTTCTACATCTCCTGGATCCTGAACAGATACAGTAATTGGTGTACTAATTACATCTGAACCACTTGTAAAGAAAAATTGCCCAGAAGAACTATTATAAACTACTGTTTTAAGGTGTGTTGTATCATTTAAAGATAATGAAGCGAATAATTGACCACTTGCACTTATAGCTCCCGATGCCGTAATATGACCATCTACAAATATTTCTGCTGAGGATTCTCCAGCTTCTGTAATTATTACTCCTCCTTCTAAAAATCTAGCTTCACCACTTGCGCTTATACTACCTGTAATTATAACACCCTTACTTGAGGTTAAATAGCTGGGAAATTCTTTCCAATCTCCATCTACTACAGAAGAAAGACTTCCTTGACCAATTGAAACAAATGACCCTCCGGGGCCTAAAACAGCACTATTGCCGCCTACTTCCCTTTCGGGCCAATAATAGGTTTCTTATAAATATATAACAAAATTAAGTAATTGATAATTTTGAGCTATTATTTATATGAATTTTTGATCTATTATTTATATGTGCTTTACTATGGTAACGATAATATACCCTCATAGCAGGGGAAGGATCAGTATTATTACCTTTTATTGTCCATGTAATATCAGGGGTATCGTCTGTAATAGATAATTCAAGATTTAAATGTTGGGCAGTTAACGCAGGTGTTGAATCATTTATTATAGGGGTTATTATATTATTAGATCCCCCAAATGTAACTAAGCCATCATTTATTTGATTAATAAAAAGGATTTGGTCAAAGTGAAATACTACTGAAGGAGAATTACTAAATATTTTAATTCTAATTGAACTTAACGGAGTAGGATTCGTACGCGTTTGGTTAAATTGACATTCTACTCCTACTAATTCGTAATGTGAGTGAGGAATATCACTATCTAAAAGTAATACTTGATCTAAACGAACAAAACCACCTTCATCTTCTATATCTACATCAAATGTACTAGTACCAGTTAGATTACTTGCACCAGTAATTCCAGAACTGTTAATAACAGCATTAAACCTTCTATATGGTGTTACACCTATAGCCATATATTAACCCTGCACTGGTTTGAAATTTTCAAGTTTAACTTCAAATTTCTTTAAAGTAGACGATACAGCGTGGGCATCTTTCCCATAAAATTGGGCTTGGTGAATAGCTGAAATAGCTAATTGAACTTCTTGTGGTTCTAATTTTACTGTAAGCATAACATTTGTTTATATATACATATAAACAAAGTGGTTAAGACGGTAAATATATGTAAAGACCCCCATTAGTTGTATCGTCACTGTCTACATACATTTGACCAAGAGCAAATTGTCCATCGTTGCCTGCGTTGTTTCCACCTACTAATGGTCGAGGTCTTGCTACTGTTCCCCCAGCAACAGTTATAGGAGCACCAGCATTTATATCAATGGTAGCAAGTGTAACTTGGCTACTTGGGTTAGTAGCATTATCAGCTACTAAATTAGCAATGTCATCATGTGATCCTGTAGCGCCTGAAAGGCCCCATGCTTGTCTTGAGGCATCATAAAATAACGCTGTACCGTGGATTCCTGGGGTAGTAGGTCCTTGGTTATGTCTAGCAACTACTATACCACCATCTCTAGTACCATCTAAGGTTGAGTTTGAAGCAGAACCAAGTAAAATAAATTGATCTTCTACTTGTGTATTAGTTGTGTTAATTGAAGTAAGAGTGCCATTTACAGTTAATGTACCTCCAACTACAACATCACTAGTTACATTTAAAGAACTACCAATAGTTACTGATTCTTCTACATCTAAACCTCCTTCAATAGTTGCATCATTATGGATTAATAATCCACTAGCTGAAATTAACGAAGCAGTAACACTAGTAGCACCTGTAAAATCAACTAAAGAACTTGATACTGAAAGTGACCCAGATATGCCTACATTATTAGTGGTTACACTCCCAACATCAGTTACTGCTTGGAAACTAGGTGTTGTAAATGTATCTGATAAGCTTTCACTTACCATTTTACCTATATAAACATAGGCTCTTAATTTTGTAGGTATTTCATTAACTCCATCACCTCCATCTTGTCTTGTTAAGACACCTGCAAATGTATCTAAGTAAAAGTCTTGTGCACTAGCATCAATCTCTAAGTTAGTACCTGCAGCATTAAATATAACTGGTGTATAATCTGTACCGTATAAAGCGGGTATAATTTGGACTGAACCTTGGCTACCTGTTAACGCAAATCCATCTTTAAAGAATCCTGTTCCCGCTCTGGGGTTTTGGCTAACTCCAGATGCGTTACTTCCATTATTGGATTCATAATCTGATGGGAAGTGTAAAGCGAATGAGTGTGTTGTAGCAGAAGCACCTGAATCAGCTTCATCAAAGGCACCATCTGTAAACGAACCAAAAGGAGCGGCATCAGCATCATATATAGAAGAAGGTATAGCTCTTAACTCAAAATCAATTAACTGTACTACTCCTACACCATCTGCATTACTAGCAGTATCAAAAGCGTTAGGATCAACATTTGATAAACCAGGAGCACCCGGATTTGTAGGTATTTTTTCACCAAAGAGTATATCAGCAGAGGATTGGATATTAGATCCAATTAATTCTCCAAATGCAGATAAACTAGGGTTAGTAAAAGATTTATTACCTGCCAGCCTTTTAAAGGCTATATCAGTTGCTATTTTTGTGTTAATTGCCATTGTCTATTATATTAGTGACTTATCCCAAAGTTATTGATAAAGATTTCTTTTATGTAACCTGTAAAGTTATTACCTACTGTTAATTTACATATAACATAATCGCTAGCATTAATAGTACCACCACCTGAAGCACCGTTATTAAAGCCGAATTCGTTTGTAACACCACCAGTTGTAATAGCATTTGTTAAATTACCTATTCTACAACCCAATCCATCTGTTAATAGTGGGATACCTCCTGGTTTAGGTAATGCTAAATCTAGGAAAGCAGTTACTGGAGGTAATTTTAAAGCTACGTGTATGTTTGAGTTATCAGCACTTAAAGCAGTACTAAAATCAACTATAGTAGCACTATCGCCTTTAAGTCTTATAGTAGTAGATCCAAGTACACTAGTACCATTTTGGAATGCTCTCATATACATTCTTCTACCATCTGCAAATTGTGATGTGTTTAAGCTTGTATAGTTAGGGTTTGTATCCGCTGGTTTATGAGTAATTCCGTTATAATTATCCAGACCACGAGTTGGGTAAATTAAACTTCCGTTTCCAGTGTTACTAATATCTGATGCAGCTCCATCTTCACCAGGATGTACTAATAATCCATCTCTAGCTCCATCTGTATTACCTGTAGAGGCTAAACTTTGACCACCAGGATAAGCACCTACACCTGTATCAACTGATGCTTGAGTATCGTAGGATCCTGAAGGAAATCTAAATGATTCAGAA
>LUMC01000019.1_pt2 | contig 12052 bp, 4 predicted proteins | sample 729671 | NCBI WGS metagenome assembly LUMC01 (sample SAMN03860273, study PRJNA289734) | marine metagenome | biome: seawater column; feature: ocean; material: water; isolation source: Red Sea water column Station 91 - depth 10m | place: Saudi Arabia: Red Sea | collected 2011-10-15 | depth 10 m | reverse complement strand
GATCAAAGAAACTTTTTATGGGGTTCTAATGATAGAAAAATAATGACAGTACCATTTGATGAGCATCCATATACAGCGTTAGCTCATTGGTTTAAAACTGATGAAGGTATGGAAATATATCAAAATATAGAAAAAAGATTAAACTAATCAAACTGTAGAGCGGTCGCCCTGCGGGGCGATCGTAATACAAAATAAATTATATGGAAAACAAAAAATCAAAAGGTTTAGGCGACACAATAGAAAAAATAACAAAAGCAACAGGGATTAAAAAAGTTGTAGACACGGTTAGTAAGGCTGTAGGTAAAGATTGTGGCTGTGGTAAAAGAAAAGAAACTTTAAATAGATTATTCCCTTATAATTACGATAAATAATATGGCTATAAGTATAAACACAGTATATCAAAGAGTTTTAGCGCTAGCTAATAAAGAACAAAGAGGTTATATAACACCTCAAGAATTTAATTTATATGCTAACCAAGCTCAACTAGAAATATTAAATCAATACTTTTACGATACAAGTCAATTTGGTAGAGCATCAGGTAATGATACTGAATACGGTGATATGTTAGAGTTTATACACGAAAAAGTAAACATGCTTACTACAAATGTTAATCTAGCTCAAGGTAATGGTAATTTTTTTGTAATACCACAAGACGCTTACAAAGTAGGTACTATAACTCATGTTTTAGATAGAGTTTCTACTGAAATAGAACCAGTTAATGAAAACGAATACGTTAATATGAGTAGTTCGCCTTTAACTTCTCCAACACTATCTAATCCTGTGTATGTAACAGTTAAAAGAACTATAAGTAACTTGCCTAGAAAAACTATAGATATATATCCTTTTAATGATTTAGTAGCAAACGCTAGTAATATAAGATGTAGTTATGTGCAAAGACCTCAAACTGTTAATTGGGCTTATGTTGTTGTTAGTGGCAAAGCCTTGTATAATATGAATGCTAGTGTAGACTTTGAGCTACATGATTCAGAAGAATCTAATCTTGTATATAGAATATTGGCTTTAGCAGGAATAACGTTAGCTGATACAGGCGTAAATGTTTATCAAGCTTCTACAGCAGAAGAACAAAAAAAAGTTATACAACAAAAAAGATAATAAATGGCATTAATAAATCAAACTCAGCAAGATTACTATAACAATGAAGATTTTGGTGGTTATCAATTTACTTCACTAAAAGATATTGTAAATCAATTTATAGTTTCTTATGTTGGTGAAGATAAATTAATATCTAAAATAAAAAGAATAGATGTAGCTTATCACGCGCAAAGAGCTTTACAAGAATTAAGTTTTGATGTTTTTAAATCTTGTAAGTCAATAGAAACAGAAGTACAACCAAGTTTAACAATGCCACTACCTCAAGATTATGTTAATTATACTAAAATATATTCTGTAGATAGCTCTGGTATAAAACATATACTATATCCTACTTTAAGTAAAACTTCAAATCCTAAAAAATATCAAGTAGACGATAATAATCAGTTTTTATTTAACGAAGATGGTAGTTTTATACCATCAGGAGAATTACTAAGAAACGGTGTTTTTCACGGTGGAAGTAATAATTGGATATTAAATAGTCGTGGTTCCTCTGGTGCCGGGCAAACTACATCAGTTATTGCTCCTGGTACTACTACCTCTGGTGATCCAGAAGTAGGTTGGTTTTATGAAAAAAATAGTATAAGAGGTTATGCTTTACCACAATACCAAGCCGTTAGACAAGATAATGTTGATATACGTAGCGGCGAGCAATATACTATAACTTATACTATAAGTAACTATAGCACAGGAACCTATAATGTTGTTATAATAGATGAAAATGGAGATTACTCTTCTACAACAGAAAGAACCGCAAACGGTACTTATACAGAAACTATTACAGCTGGTAATACAGCTGGTTCAAATCCGCCTTCAAGTATATATTTTCAAACAACAACAGATAACTCTGCAACAGCTGGTTTAAATGTTGTTATAGATGACATATCTATAGTTAGAGTTGATGATGAAGAAACATCTAATACTTGGAAAAACTATAAATCACATAAGCCTTCTGAAAATAATATTAATGATTACCAAGATTATCAAAATGATATATACTGGCCAAACGAAGGTAGAAGATTTGGTTTAGATCCGCAACATGCTCAAATAAATGGCTCTTATTATATAGATTGTGATTTAGGAAAAATACATTTTAGTTCTAACTTATCTGGAAAAACTGTGATATTAGATTATATAAGTGATAGTCTTGGTACAGAAGAAGAAATGAAAGTGCATAAGTTTGCTGAAGAAGCTATGTACAAGTGTATAGCATACGCAATATTGTCAACAAGACAAAACGTTCCAGAATATGTAGTTAGAAGGTATAAAAAAGAAAGATTTGCAGAAACTAGAAAAGCAAAACTTAGATTATCAAACATAAAATTAGAAGAAATAACTCAAATATTTAGAGGTAAATCAAAACAAATAAAACATTAATTAAATGCCAGAGTTAAAAAATAATTTTACCGGTGGTAAGATGAATAAAGACCTTGATGAAAGGTTAGTTCCAAACGGTCAATACAGAGACGCTTGGAACATACAGATTTCTACTTCAGATGAGTCTGATATAGGTTCTCTACAAAATTTATTGGGTAATACTCAAATAATAAGTAGTGCAATACCTGGTGATGCTGTTTGCGTTGGTAGTGTTACAGATGATAAGAACAATACTTTATACTTATTATTAGCTTCTAATCAAAAAGATATAATTGTTAGTTATAATAATATAACTGAAACAACAACGCTTGTTTTTGTTGATGTTAATTTAGGCGTTTTACAATATGATAAGACAAGATTAATAACTGGTATTAATATTGTAGATGATATGTTGTTTTGGACTGATAATTTTACAGAACCAAAAAGAATAAACATACCAAGATCTATAGAAGGAACTGATCAAGGCGGTGTTACAAACACTAGATTAATAGTTCCAGAAAGAGGTATTAATTATGCTTCAGGAATAAATATTGTAGAAGAAAATATAACAGTAATAAAAAAAGGACCTAAAGTACCACCTGTATTAAGATTAGAAAGTAGTGGTTCTACTTCTATAAAGCTTTACTGTGGACAACCATATACTGATACTTTTAGTGCAGCTGGAGTTGGCGATCCTATAACAATAAATGTTAAAAATTTAATAGGTAAATTTTATGGTAATGTACTACACGATTATTATAAGCCAGGTGATACTTTATATTTAAAGGCTGTAGAAAGAATACCTGACGGATCTGATCATGATTTAGAAGATAAATGGAGCAAAGGTATTAAGTTTGATCACGATATAGAGCTTTTAATATTAGAAGATGGCATAGGCGACACTAGCGACTCACCCCCTTATGGTACTCCAATTCAGTGTAAAATAATTACTAAAAAAGGTAATCCGTATAGTACTGCTTATACTGTTACAAATTTAGCAGACCCAGATTTAATATTTGAAAAAAAGTTTCCACGTTTTGCAACTAGATGGAAATATTCTGATGGTGAATACTCGCCTTTTTCTCCATTTTCCCAAATAGCTTTTTCGCCAGGTAGTTTTAGTTATCACCCTACAAAAGGTTTTAACTTAGGTATGGTCAACACTTTATACGCTGCTCATGTAGAGCAGTTTATAGCTCAAGATATACCAGATGATGTTGTTTCTGTTGATATATTGTATAGAGAAGCAGGATCACCTGTTATATATATTGTTGATACAATATCAAAAAATGATCCTTTTATACCTGGTCAAGCTTATAATTATTGGAACTCTAGATATGTATACAATACTTTTACTACAACTGCTCAAACTCGTGATGACTTAGGTTTTAAAGGTACATATAAAATAACTAGTGACACTATATCTAAATCAATACCAGAAAATCAAACGCAAAGACACTGGGATAACGTGCCAAGAGCAGCGCTTAGTCAAGAAATAGTTGCTAATAGGTTGGTTTATGGTAATTATTTACAAAACTATGATTTATATTCTAGTTCTGATAGTAGTGTGCCTTATAAAGGTAGCTTTGAGGTAAAGATAGAAGATTATAAAAAGGAAGATTTTCAATTACCAAGAGGAAATTATTTTGATTCTCTGCCTTCAATAAAATCTCTTAGAACTTATCAAGTTGGTATTGTTTATGAAGATGATTATGGTAGGCAAACACCAGTGTTAACAGGTGAAAGCGGCGTGATAAAAACTAGTAAAGATATTGCTAAAAAACAACATAGGTTAACAGTTAGACCTTTAAACGATGCCCCTGATTGGGCTACAAGTTTTAAATACTTTATAAAAGAAACTTCTAGCGAGTATTACAACTTAGCCATGGATAGAGTTTTTGATGCTGAAGACGGTAACGTTTGGCTGTCTTTTCCTTCGTCAGATAGAGCTAAAGTTGATGAAGAAACTTATTTAATACTTAAAAAAGATGCTCATGGTGCTTTTGTAAAAGAAAAAGCTAGATACAAAATATTATCTATTAAAAATGAAGCTCCTGATTTTATAAAACAACAAGCCTCAGCTCTTGATACAGTAGCTTACGACGATGTATCTGGTAATTTATTTAATCAAACTGGCTTGTTTAATGCTAGTGTTAATATTCCTGTTAAAGATTCTAAAATATTTGAAATAACTGGAGATAGACATAACGAGTTAACAGAATTAATAGCTATATTTAAACAAAAAAGAGCAGAAAAAGATCTTGATAATAATGATCCTTTAACTATTGGTCAAGAAGAAGTGCAAATTAGTTTAAGAATAATAAATGAAAGTGAAACTCAATATAATGGAAGATCACAGTGGTATAGGATAGATAAAATATTTAATAGTGACAATAGTTTAGGTTTTGAGTTTACGATGGAAAAACCTTTTGAAGAAGATATAGAATTTTCTTATGTATTAGGCGCTGGTGGTATTGTTGAAACTTTTGATGAAACAAAAATAATATTTAGAAAAGAAAAAGAAGAACACAAATCTTGGTTTGATGGTAGATTTTTTGTTAAAATAGAAAGAGATTTAATTGTAGATAATAAAGTTATTACTACACCTGAAACTAATTGGATTAAAGTAGCTTCAAAACGTTTGTATTATTTACACTCTGGAGAAGGTAAACAATTATCTAGACTTGATCCGTATTCAGATACTAGATACGATGGAAAAAATCATGGTAGTCCTGAAAATAATTTTAACGGAAATTACGAACTTTATGGTAGTATAGATTCTGTTCCAGGAAGTAGAATAAAAGACTCAAACGACGACCCTTATGATCCAGTAAATAATGTTGGTAATAAATTAGAAGCTTTAATACCACAATGTGGTGGTTGGGACAGTTATTTTGATGGTAGTGAATTTTTTACATATAATGACAACGCAAAAAGTACAAGCAATATATTAAAGCACTACATTGGTACTCATGAGTATGATAATGGTAATTATACACCTATATCAACTAATTATCCTGAAGTTGATGGTGGATTTTGGTATATAGATAGAACTTATTTTTACTATAATATTACAACAGGTTCTTATGCTCCTACTGGCTCTGGTACTGGTCAAGACGAAACCCACGTAGGTGGAGGATCAAATCAAAAAATGCGAGCTGGTAATAATTACGAGCTTAATAGAAGAAAAGGTATGCGTCTTAATGAAAATACGCATCCAAGAAAAATAAGTATTGCTTTCTCACAAATTATAGATGCGAATAGTTATAATGGAACTGTTCCTTCTGCAAGTGAGTTTAGTCTTAATAATTATTCGGAGCAAAAAGATTTTATTGATAGGTTAAAAGTAGGTACTAAAGTCAAATTTTCTGATGACCGAACAGGAGATAATGGTGGACCTAAAATACGTACTATAACAAAAGTTGAAGGACCGTTTTCTATAGTAGGTAGTGCAAAAATACCTAATAATGTTCCTTTGGAACCCGCTCACACGCCACAAGATCCTTACGATCTTAGAGTAGGTTGGAATATAACTTTTGACGAGCACTTTGGTAATCCAGTTTATAATACTCCAGGATATAATCCTTTATATACGCTAAAAGATGTTCGAATAGAAAGAGATGATGGCACTATAGAGCCTTGTCCTAGTCATGAATGTACAGGTGGTGCTACATATCCTTGGGCTACTGAGTCTGACACTGCGTCAGCACACTCAACAGATAAAGATCATATTGTTGGTCCTGAGGGATTTACTTTTATGGAAATTTTAGAAGATCAATATTCAATAGGTGACAGCGAAAAAGTAATAGCTGATAGCCCTGTTATATGGGAAACAGAACCTAAGCAAGATACTGATATAGATCTTTATTACGAAGCTAGTGGTTCATATCCTGTAAGCATAGTTAATTCAACAGCTCAACCAGTAAGAACTGGTGCTATTGTTAGAGTATCAAAATCAAATCCTGATTATTATAGCAATGTAGAAGATGGTAATGGAGATACTTGGCTTGCTAGAAATAATTTGAATACAGAGTCTGAAAAAGAAGCTATAGTACAAAGTATAGATTTTAATTTAGATATTAACTTAGGTAATACTGCTAACGTTGATAACGAAATAAGATTAGAAGAAGGTACTATATTAGATGTGATTTTTAAAGGCACTAAAATAGAAGTAGTTGTTGTAGAAGATGTAGATGATAACACTTATACTAATACTAATCCTAATTTAATTAGAATAGAAGGCGATTTTCATAGTAATTTAGTTTCTTTAGATTGGTTTAACTGTTATGTTTTTGGCGATGATATAGGTGTTGAATCTGATAGAATACGTGATGATTTTAATGCTGTTACAATAGATAATGGACCTAAAGTATCTACAACTGTAATTGAAGGTAGATATAAAGAAGAAAGAAGAAAAAATGGTTTAATATTTTCAGGCATATACAACTCAATGTCTGGTATAAATAATTTAAACCAATTTATAATAGGTGAAGGTAATATTAAAGAATTAAATCCTAGCTACGGTAGTATACAAAAACTACATACTAGAGACACTGATTTAATAACTCTTTGTGAAAATAAAGTTTTAAAAGTTTTAGCAAACAAAGACGCTTTGTTCAACGCCGATGGTAATTTAAACCTAACATCATCTACAAACGTATTAGGTCAAGCAGTTCCTTTTGTTGGTGAGTACGGTATATCTAAAAATCCAGAATCATTTGCTAGTGAATCTTACAGAGCTTATTTTACAGATGCTAAAAGAGGTGCTGTACTGAGATTATCAAGAGATGGCTTAACCCCAATACACGAGTTTGGTATGCGTAATTGGTTTGCTGATTATTTTATACAAGACGAAAAAACAATGCGACAAGAAGGCCTTGACAAGAATTATGTTATTGGTAGTTATGACGCAAAGAAAAAACATTATAACGTTACTTTTTCAGATCTAACTGTATCGTTTAGTGAAGACGCTAAGGGTTGGGTAAGTTTTAAATCTATGGCTTCAAGAATTAAACAGTACGACGAGTCTATATTACATACTAGTCAAAATTATCCTGTTGATTTTGCTGGCGTTAGTTTAAACAATATGTATTATACTTTTAGAGAAGGTAAGTTTTGGTTAAGCCACAATAATCAAACTTATAATAATTTTTATAATTATCAACTTGCTTCTTCTATTAGTGTTGTTTTAAATGATACGCCTGAAGTTGTAAAGTCTTTTAACACATTAAACTATGAAGGTAGTGATTCTAAAATAGATCAAATAACAACATCGGTTGTCAATGGTGTTACATACAACGATCAAGAATATTATAATCTTGTAGCAAGAGATGGTTGGTTTGTAAATTCTATAGTTACTGACAAAGGAAAATCTACAGAGCAACATGGTATGGTTAATGAGTTTATAGAAAAAGAAGGTAAGTGGTTTAATTATATTAAAGGTGATACTACTAATATAAACAATATAGATCCTTCAGAAACAAGCTTACAAGGTATTGGTGTTCCAAGCGCGGTTAATGCACCACAGGTTATTTATGGCTGTACTGATCCAAACGCACAAAATTATAATCAAAACGCTACAGTTGACGATGGTTCGTGTATTGTTTGTATATATGGTTGCACCGACGCTTCTGCTAATAACCATGACGCAACAGCTACTTGTGACGATGGATCATGTGAGTTTTATGGTTGTACAAATGCAGGTGCGTTTAATTACGATCCAAATGCTACTAGTAATCCTAATAATGTATGCTTGCCTTATATTTATGGTTGTTTAGATCAATTTGCTACAAATTATAGTGGAGGAATAAGTGGAGGTTCTAACTCTTGGTGTAATAGTAATCCTAATGATTTTAACGCTGGTAATAATTATACTCAAACAGCTTTTGACGGTGGAGCTTTAGCTGGAAGCGCTTCAGATAACTGTTGTGTTTTTCCTGTTCTTGGATGTACAGATCAAGGTGCTTGTAATTACGATTCAAATGCTGATATAGACGATGGAAGTTGTGATTATACTTGCGTAGGTTGTAGCGATCCAACAGCGTCTAATTATAATGCTTCTTTTACAGGTTGTGTTGTTAACGGTGTTTATACAGTCGGTGATCAAAGTTGTTGTAATTATTCTATATATGGATGTACAGATTCAAATGCTACAAACTATAATTCAAATGCAAATGCGCCGTGTGGTAGTACTAGCGATCCTGCTGGTCAATCTAACTGTATAAACGGACAAACTGGTGACAACTGTTGTTGTGATTACGTACAACAACCTATTTTAGGTTGTACTGATCCAATAGCTGCTAATTATGACTCAAGTGCTGGTACTGATGATGGATCATGTTGTTATGGAGGTTGTAGTCAAGGTGATAATTATTTAGGTACGCAACCTGATATATACGGCTTTTGTAATAATTCAGCTTGTACAGGACCTCCTAATTATACAGGTTGTACAAATCCTGGTGTTTGTGATCCAAGCAATAGTATTTACGATGGATGTGATAAGTGCACAGGTCAAGTTTATTGTGGCGCTGGTAGTAGTGGTGATTGTGGTTATTTACATATAAATTACGATCCTGAATTATGTTATGATTGTGCTCAAGCTAATCCAGGTGTTACGCCTTCACCTTGCTATGATAGTTTAAATATACTTGGAGGTAGTGATGTTAGTACTTGTATTGAAACTGTGTTTGGTTGTACAGATCCAGATGCAGATAACTATGATCCTAATGCAACTGCCGATGATGGTAATTGTCAATTTACTAGTTATTGTTGTACAGATACAAGTCCCGGTTATTGTAATTATGGAGCGCCAGGAGCTGTAACGCCTGGTAATCCAAGCGGTAGTACTAGCAATTGTCAAAACGGAATGTCTTCTATGTGTGAAAACACTAGTTGTATTGGTTGTATTGATCCTGCTCTTGGTTTTCATGCTGGCGAAATGGAAGATCCAAATAACCTAGGTACTATGATAAAGGTTTGTAGGGGTACAACGTATTCTAACGGACCACAAACAGCAAACTTATGGCAATATACAGACGTAGGAACAGGTGTAACTTATGATGTTTGTTCTAAAGATGGTAGCACGCTAGACCCATTTGATGCTAACGGAAATGACAATAGAGATGGTTGGAACGCTACAAATTATGATCCAACAGCTAATTTAATTGAATATTGGGGTATGTCGTCTCATAATCCAAATAATTTACCAACTACGGGTTCATATCCTAATTGTACTTATGAAGGTAGTGGCTGTACAGATAATGGTAATATGCCTAATACTTACGTAGCTAGTCAAGCTGCTGTAAACTCAGGTTATGGTGGAGGTGGTAGTGGATATGTAAGTGGTTCTTTAAAACCTGGATCACCAGCATTTAATTATAACCCACTTGCTAGCTCAGATGATGGTAGTTGCTACCCTGTAATATTTGGTTGTCAAGATCCAAGTGCAGCAAACACAGATACTGCCTGTACTAGCGGTAATTTTGGTTGGGGTATACCTGGTGTTGTAGGTGATGGTGATCCTTGGACAGATGTTAATACTAGTAATCAAAATTGTTGTACTAGCGCTGTTAGTGGCTGTACAGATAATATTGCGCATCAATTTATACATACAATTCCTAGTGTTACAACAAGCAATGTTTCAAACACTGCAGATGGTTTTGGTTATGCTTTAAGTTATCATAAAGGTACAAACAAAGGGTATATAGTAGATCCTAACAGCAAACAAGCTAACGCTGGTGCTTTTAATTATGATCCAAGCGCAAACGCTTTACAACCTGGTGTTTGGCGAGCAGACGTACCTGTTATTGGTTATGATAGTAGTAATATTATAAACAGTATTGGTGTTTATTCTCAACTGGATTCTACTTGTGCAGGCGATCCAACTACTTGCGCTGGTAATGGTAACGAAACAGCTTGTTGTTATCAAGCTGGATGTCTTGATCCAAATGCTTATAACTTTGAATATAATGGTTTTGGATTAGATGATACTCCAAATTGGTATAGTAACACGCAAAAAGAAGGAAGAGCAAGATGGTATAATGGTACTTCTTCCCTAAGAACTAATATTTTTGTTGAAGGAGAGCTAAATGATAGTACCTGTGTTGACTGTAGTAATACATCTTCAACAATAGGAAGTAAATACTCAGACACTGTTTTTCATAGAACTTGTGCTGATTGTGCTGGTAATAAAGCAGAACTTTTCTTTGTAGATCCTAATACTGGTGCTCCTACAGGAGGTACTCCAACGCCTGGAGCTTATCTTTCTGTAAATCAAGTTTTACTTAACGCTGATTTAAGCTGTTGTTGTTATGAAGCTGGGTGTACAGATCCAACCGCTTGTAATTATTACGGTGATATTGATGGGGTAAATTCAGATGGTAGTTCTTCTTATAACCCTAGAGTTTGTCAAGATGATAGCAGTGGTATTTTTAATCCATTAAATCAATGTTACTATAGTACAACGCCGTTTTATTACGCTGATAATAATTGTAATGAAGGTTCAGGTTGTGGAACTCCAGTTGCTGGTAGCATATATGTTGATCAAAATCAATGTTGTAATGAAAATCCAACAGCTTGTAGTTAATAATATAAATAAATAAATATGTCATATAATATAGGTGATCCAGGTCCTGCTGGTGGTTTTATATTTGCAACACCGCAAACACCTGGTAACAATACTGGTTTTTATTTTGAGGCAGGGCCTCACGATCTTGCTGTTTCGCAAATGCCACCTGGTAGTTATGGTTATATTTGCTCTACTGGTAATACGTGGCAGCCGTTACCAAACCCACAAAACATCGGCCCTGGTTTACCTCAAATTAGTGGAGCCGCTGAGTTTGGCTGGATGAAAGCTGTTATACCTACGACTGTAGCTATACCCTCTGTACCAACAGCAACAGGAGCTGACGTTGGTGATGGTAAAAATAATACTGTAAATTTATTAAATCCTCCACCAAACGTACAAGCTATTTTTTATCAATCAGCTGCTGAGTTATGTGACAATTATTCTACTGTAGGCGTTGATCCAGTTAGCGGTGATGGTCCTATAGATTATAAAGACTGGTTTTTACCTTCTGCTAGAGAGGCTAGATTAATGATGACAAATATTGGTCCGAACACACAATATAATCAAGCTGTAAAATTTTTAGGACCAGGTATTATTTCTAATGGTATTACATATCCACACACTAATAAATATTGGACATCAACAGCCGATCATACAGGTGGATCCATTAAAGCTAGAATAGTAGATTCATTAACAGGTATAACTACAAACGCTACAAGATGTCACGTATACGGCGTTCGACCAGTTAGGATGTTTGCTCTTGAAGAAGTAAATAGAGAATATCGTTGTCCTGGTGCTGCTGGTGGCTCGGTATGTATAAGTGTTCCTCTTGGTTCTACCTTACCACCTTTAAATGCTTTTCAGACATTACAAGACTGTAATACAGCTTTACAAAATGGTGATTGTGGTGGTGGACCAAACCCTTGTATACCAGGCGAGATGGACTGTTATAACTATAGAGACGGCGTTGGTGGTGTTAATATGACATGGACACCAAGACTAACACCTATATATACGCCT
>LUMC01000222.1_pt1 | contig 12093 bp, 13 predicted proteins | sample 729671 | NCBI WGS metagenome assembly LUMC01 (sample SAMN03860273, study PRJNA289734) | marine metagenome | biome: seawater column; feature: ocean; material: water; isolation source: Red Sea water column Station 91 - depth 10m | place: Saudi Arabia: Red Sea | collected 2011-10-15 | depth 10 m | reverse complement strand
GGGCCGAATCTACCATTCTTTAAATATATATCTTTACCTTTTTCGTTTTGACCCAGTAGTTTAGGTTCTGCTAAGTTATATTGAGCTGCAGCTTTAGCTTTAGATAAAGGTCTAGTAAATTTACATTCCGGATAATTTGAGCAACCTATAAAAGCTCCACCTCTAAAACTATTTTTAAGACTTAATTCTCCATTGGAACACAACTTGCATTTTCGATCGATTGCGTCTTTATCATCTCTTTCAAAAATTAAAGCCCCTAAACTCTCATTTAATAAGTCTAATACTTCTCTAGTTCTCTTTTCTTTAACTTTTCCCACATTTTCATAAAAATCTTTCCAAAAATTATTCAAAACTTGAACCCATTCAATTTTACCACTAGTGATTTCATCTAGCTGATTTTCTAGGTCCGCAGTAAAATTATAATCTACGTATTTAGAGAATAATTTCTCTAAAAAAGCTGAAATTAGCTTGCCTCTATCAGTTGGATTAAACCTTTTATTAATTAATTCCACATAATTTCTAGTTGATAATACCGAAATAATACTAGCGTAAGTGGAGGGTCTACCGATGCCTAACTCCTCCATCTTTTTTACTAAACTAGCTTCAGAGTAACGTGGCGGTGGATCTGTAAAGTGCTGCTCATCATGTAATTTAAGTATGCTAATTTCTTCACCAACTTTGACTTCAGGCAAAATATTCTTTGCATCTTCGTCAGTTTCTTGAACTTGATAAACTTTAAGAAATCCATCAAATTTTACTACTGAGCCGCTAGCTCTAAAGTTAATTTTATTATCAATTGACGAAATAATTATCGTATTTCTATCAAATTCTGCTGGTGTCATTTGAGATGATAAGGCTCTACTCCAAATTAATTCATAGAGTATATTTATCACCATAATCATCAGTAATGAATTTCCTAAAATCTTCAATTGCTTCTTTTGAAATATTAGTTCCATCAGTTCTCATATAAGTAATTAATCCGGTAGTTTCACCCTCGATATCTACTCCTTGATACAGTCGTTGTGCAATTTGCATTGTTCTGGAAGCTCCAAAACCAAATCGTCCTGAAGCAGTTTGCTGTAAGGTAGAAGTGGTAAAAGGGGCTAGGGGGTTACGTCTAAATACTTTTGTGTTTACATCTGTAATTTTAAATTTCGTTTTGTTGATAACATTAACTGCTTTTTGTATTTCCTATTTATTTTTGAAAGAAAATTTTTCTATTTTTTCCCCATTAAATAAACTTAATTTTGAGAAAATGTTTTTATTATCTTTGTTCGTAAAGTCTGATGTAAGTGTCCAGTATTCTTCTGGTTTAAATAATTCTATTTCCTTTTCTCTTTCGGTAATAAGCTTTAGGGCCACAGATTGAACTCTTCCTGCTGATTTTGATCCAGGTAATTTAGTCCAAAGAATTGGAGAAATATTAAATCCAACAAGATAATCTAACGCTCGTCTAGCTAAGTAAGCTTCGACTAAAGGCAAATGGATTTGTCTAGGATTTTTTATAGCATCGAGTATTGCTTTTTTAGTAATTTCATTAAAGACAACTCTTTCTTCCATTTGAAATTTATTTTCTGGATCGACAGATCCATTTTTTGAAGGCAAATCTCTTATATGACCATAACTTGCTAAAACTAAATAATCTTTTCCTAAATATTTATTTATTGTTTTTGCTTTAGCTGGACTTTCAACAATTACTAAGTTCATTAATTGTTTATTTTCAAAATTAAACGAGTTTGTCAAATTTATTATTGAAAAACTAGAAAAGACAGCACTTATAACTTAATTTTATTTTCTGTAGAACTTTTAAGTCTTAAAATATTTTCTTTATGAGTAAAAAGAATCATCACGAAAAAAATAAAAAGTATTAGGATATTGTTATTTATTTCGTAAAAATATGCATAGAGAAAAACTATTAACGAAGAAATCATTGAAGATAATGATGCAAATCTAAATAATAACGATAAAGAAATCCACGCTATGATAAAAATTAAAAAAAATTTATTAGATAAAGCTAAAATTACTCCAAGGTAAGTTGCCACACCTTTTCCTCCTTTAAATTTTAACCAAACAGGAAAAATATGTCCGATGAAACAAATTAATGCAGATAGAGAGGTTAAGTCTTCAAAATAAAATATTGTTATATAAACTGAAATGTATCCTTTAAATAAATCAAGAGCTAACGTAGTTATTGCGAGAAATTTATTTCCGGTTCTAAGCACATTTGTAGTTCCGATATTGCCAGAGCCAACAGTTCTAATATCTTTTTTTAGAAATATCCTAGTTAAGAGTAATCCAAATGGTATTGATCCCAAAAGGTATGAGTAAATTGCTACAATAATTAAATCTATGTCCATTAGTTCGAATATACTACTTCGCCTTGAAGCAAAGTCATTTTCACTTTACCTTGTAATTTTCTATTTTCAATCGCAGTATTTTTTGATTTTGATTTAAGTTCTTCAGCTTTCACTACCCATGGTTTTTCCAGATCAAATATACAAATATCTGCGTCCGATCCTTCTTTAAGGGATCCTTTATCTATTTTTAGTATCTTAGCTGGATTAATCGTTAAGCACTTAATTATTTTTTCCAAAGGCAATGATTCATTATGGTAAAGCTCTAAAGATAAAGATAGCAATGTCTCTATACCGATAGAACCTGTCGCTGCTTGTGCAAACGGAAGTCTTTTACTTTCCTCATCTTCAGGAATGTGATCTGATACAATTACATTAATGAGATCATTCTTTATTCCTTCTATTAATGAAAGTCTATCCTCCTCGCTTCTAAGAGGGGGAGATAATTTCAAAAAAGTTCTAAATTCTCCGATGTCATTTTGATTTAACGATAAATTGTTAATAGAAACCCCTGTGCTGAATTTTATTCCATTAGATTTATTTTTTTTAATAACATTAAGAGAATTTTTTGAGGAAATTTGATTAATATGATATCTGCAAGGAAATTCACTTAACAAAGATAAATCCCTTTCAATAATAATCTTTTCAGCAATATCTGAGACACCTTGTAAACCTAATCTTGTTGCCACTTCGCCCTGATTAATGCATGAATTTTTAGCTAATTCATAATCCTCGGCATGTTGCATAATCAGAACATCAATGTCTGAAGCATAGTTCATTATTCTAGACATCAATTCAGAATTTTGGATAGTTTTATTAACATCACTAAACCCAATAATTCCTCTTGCTTTTAACAAACCAAATTCAGTCATCTGATTACCCTCCATCTGTCTAGTAATCGAAGCACATGGAAAAAGATTTACCTTAGCTTTATCTCTACCCCTTCTAATTATAAAGTCCACCATAGATACGTTGTCTATAACCGGCTTAGTATTTGGCATAGTTACAATTGAAGTTACTCCACCTGCCAAAGCTGCTTGGCTTAATGTTCTAAAATTTTCTTTATATTCAAAGCCAGGCTCTCCAACAAAAGCTTTCATATCAACTAATCCAGGAATAGCTACTAGGCCTTTCAAATCAATTTTTTCTGCTGATTTAGATGTACCTGATTTTTTCCTATTTCATCCATCTTTTGAGATGGGTCGATAATTCTCACATTTGTCAAAATTTTTTCTTTCATTTATTTACAGTACAATTTTAAACATGCCATCCTAACAGCTACACCTAATTCAACTTGTTCTTTCACGAGACTAACATTTATGTCATCTGCTAATTTAGTATCAATCTCAACACCTCTGTTCATTGGACCAGGGTGCATTAGTAAAGCATCTTTTTTTGCAAACTTTAGTTTTTCTGGCGTTAGTCCAAAAAATTCGTAATATTCTCTCTTTGATGGAAGAAAAGATCCCTGCATTCTTTCATTTTGTAATCTTAACATCATAACAATATCACACCCATCTAATCCTTTTTTCATATCAGTAAATGATTTAACACCTAAGCTATCTATTCCTTTGGGCATTAAAGTTTTTGGTGCAATGACATTTACTTCTGCACCCAACATATTCATTAAATAAATGTTAGACCTAGCAACTCTTGAATGAAGAATGTCTCCGCATATTGCAATTTTTAATCCCTCAATGTTACCTTTTCTATTAATAATTGTTAAAGCATCAAGTAAGGCTTGTGTAGGGTGTTCTCTCCTTCCATCACCTGCATTGATGACCGTACAATTTACTTTTTGTGAAAGAAGATTTGGTGCACCCGAGTCTTGATGTCTTATAACAATTATGTCAGGATGCATGGCATTTAATGTCATGGCAGTGTCAATTAATGTTTCACCTTTTTTTAATGCAGAGTTACCCATATTCATCGTCATTACGTCCGCTCCTAGTCTTTTTCCAGCTAAATCAAATGAACTCTGTGTCCTTGTAGAAGGTTCAAAAAATAAGTTTATTTGAGTTTTTCCCCTTAGGACATCTAGTTTTTTAGAACTTCCTCTGTTTAATTTTATGAAGGATTTTGCTTCGGTTAAAATCTCTTTTGCCTCGAGAACTGATAAATTTTGAATACCTAATAGATGTTTGGGAGTGTTTTTAATAGCTGTAACTTTTTTTTCAGTTGCCATTAAAATCAACTCTATAGGCCTTTTACTATATTATATCAAGTATTTTTTTTATGATAATAATCTAGAATCCCTTGAAGTATAAATTGAGCAGAATTCTCGTCTAATTTCTTCACTTTTTTTGATGAATTAATTGCTAAATCATTAGATAGATTAAAGGCTCCCTGGCTAGATAGTCTCTCATCCCATAAAGTGATATTTTCTGTAATATCTTTTGAAAGATTTTTAGCTAGATCTTTAGCTGATTGTGAAGAAGGCCCTTCCGTTCCATCCATATTAATTGGATTACCTATGACTATTCCGTCTATGTCATATTCTTTGACAATTTTCTTAATTTGATCAACTAGGTCTCTATAATTTTCTTTAATAATCGTGGTGTATGGCGTAGCTACAATTTTATTTTCATCTGATAGAGCTATTCCTATTCTTTTGCCGCCAGGATCAATACCTATTAATCTTGATTTTTTCTTAGTTTTTTCAATAAATACGTCAATATCGAGCATGAAATTTACCTAATTTGTGATAAAACACATTTAAATTAACTTATTGCACAAATGTCCTTAGATAAAGAGAAAATTAAACATGTAGCAAAATTAGCTCGAATTTCAGTTGATGAAGCTAAAGTAGATAGCTTAACCAAAGATTTAAACTCAATTTTCAAGTTTATTGAACAATTAAATGAACTGAATACTGATAAAGTTGAACCATTAACATCGATTTTAAACCAGTCTTTGAGATCAAGGAAAGACGAAATCAGTGATGGCAAGATAAGAGAAAAAATTCTTAAAAATTCTCCAAAAAAAAATGAGGAGTTTTTTGTAGTTCCAAAGGTGGTTGAGTAATGAGCAATATAACTAATCAAAGTTTAAGTGAAATTTTGGAAAGTATAAAGTCTAAGAAGATATCCTCATTAGAACTTACACAAGCATATATAAAGAACATTGAAAATGCAAAAAAACTAAATGCTTTTGTAACTACAACATTTGATCAAGCATTAGAAAATGCAAAAAAATTTGATAACAAACCAAATAATGAACAACTTCTTAGCGGGGTACCTTTAGCTGTAAAAGATTTATTTTGTACTGAAAATGTTAAAACTACGGCTGGAAGTAATATTTTAAATAATTTTGTTCCTTCATATGAGTCTACTGTAACAAAAAATTTATGGAACAATGGAGCTTTTTTACTTGGAAAATTAAATTGTGATGAATTTGCTATGGGTTCTTCGAATGAAACAAGTTTTTTTGGAAACGTTATTAATCCTATTGGAGATCATCTAGTTCCAGGTGGTTCTTCAGGGGGATCTTCTTCTGCTTTGGCGGCTGATCTTACTCCTGCAACAATTGGAACAGATACAGGTGGGTCTATTAGGCAGCCTGCATCATTTACTGGCACTGTAGGTCTCAAGCCAACTTACGGTCTTTGTTCGAGGTGGGGTATAGTTGCTTTTGCTTCTTCATTAGACCAAGCAGGACCAATGACTAAAACAGTAAATGATTGCTCAATTATGCTTGAAGCAATGTCTGGTTTTGATGAAAAAGACTCAACCTCAATTAATAAAAAAAAAGAAACATACTCAAAAAATTTAAAAGATAATATCAAAGGATTGAAAATTGGTATCCCTAAAGAGTATCGAGTAGATAATATGCCAAAGGAAATTGATGAACTTTGGGAAAAGGGAAAAAAAATATTAAAAGATTTAGGCGCACAGTTAATTGATATTTCATTACCCCACACAAAGTATGCTTTGCCTACTTACTATATTGTTGCACCTGCGGAAGCTTCATCAAATTTAGCAAGATATGATGGCGTAAGATATGGCTACAGATCACAAAAAGGAAAAGATTTAATTGAAATGTATGAAAACACTAGATCAGAAGGATTTGGTGATGAAGTAAAGAGAAGAATATTAATAGGCACTTATGTTTTATCGTCTGGTTATTACGATGCCTATTATTTAAAAGCCCAAAAAGTAAGACAATTAATAAAAAAAGATTTTGATGATAGTTTTACTAAAGTTGATGCTATTTTAACACCTTCAACACCAAGCTCAGCATTTAAGATAGGAGAAAAAACTAATGATCCTGTATCAATGTATTTAAATGACATTTTTACGGTACCAGTAAATTTAGCTGGATTACCAGCCTTATCTCTTCCTGCTGGATTAGATAAACAGGGCTACCCACTTGGTTTACAATTGATAGGTAAAGCCTTAGATGAACAAAAAATTCTCAATATTGGTTACGCATTCGAAAAGAATTGTGGTTATAAAAATGAAATTAAAAAGTGGTGGTCATGAGCAAAGAAAAATTTGATTATTTTATAAATGGTGAGAAAGGGAAGTATGAAGTAGTTATAGGTTTAGAAGTTCATGCTCAAGTCCTTTCTAATTCTAAACTTTTTTCAGGCTCCTCAACTAAATTCGGAGCTGATCCTAACAAACAAGTAAGTTTAATTGACTCTGCTTTTCCCGGAATGCTACCAGTTATCAATGAGGAGTGCGTGAAACAAGCTGTAAGAACAGGCTTAGGTTTAAATGCAAAAATAAATAATTATTCAGTATTCGATAGAAAAAATTATTTTTATGCAGATCTTCCACAGGGCTACCAGATTTCCCAATATAAAAATCCTATTGTTGGTGAAGGAAAAGTTTTACTGGATATGCCTTATGGTTCAAAAGAAATTGGCATTGAAAGGCTTCATTTAGAACAGGACGCAGGTAAAAGTATCCATGATATGGATCCTTCAAGCACCTATGTTGATTTAAATCGTTCTGGAATAGCTTTAATGGAAATCGTTAGCAAACCCCATCTTCGTTCGCCCGATGAAGTAAATGCTTACATAAAAAAATTAAGAACCATTATGAGATACTTGGGCACATGTGATGGCAATATGCAAGAAGGTTCATTAAGAGCAGATGTAAATGTATCAGTAAGAAAAGTAGGCGATAAAAATTTCGGCACAAGATGTGAAATTAAAAATGTAAATTCAATTAAATTTATGCAAATGGCGATTGAATATGAGGCTAATCGACAGGTTGAATTACTAGAAGATGGAAAAGAGATAGATCAAGAAACAAGATTATTTGATACAAAAAAAAATGAAACAAGATCAATGAGATCAAAAGAAGATGCTCACGATTATAGATACTTTCCTGATCCAGATCTTTTACCCTTAAAACTTGAACAAAAATTAATTGATGATTTAAAAAAATCTTTGCCTGAGTTGCCAGATAATAAGAAGGAGAGATTTATTCAAGAATATGGGCTTAACTCATACGAAGCAAACGTATTGGTTTCCGAAAAAGAAATCTCTGATTATTATGAGGAAGTTGCAAAATTATCTGACAAAAAACTAGCAGCTACATGGATGATGGGCGATTTATTTGCAATGCTCAACGACAAAGGACTTAATATTTCTAACTCACCAATTTCTGCTAAAAATTTTGCTGAGTTAGTACAATCAATTAAATCTGGAGAGATTTCAGGAAGAATAGCAAAAGAAGTTTTCGAAATTATGGTTGAAAGCGGTGATAACCCAAAAAAAATCATAGAGTCAAAAGGGATGAAACAACAAAGCGATCCTAAAGAATTAGAAAAAATGATTAATGAAATACTATCAAAAAATAAAGATAAAGTTGATCAATATAAAGCTGGAAAAGAAAAATTGTTTGGTTTTTTTGTTGGACAGGTTATGAAATTATCTGGTGGGAAAGCAAACCCTCAATTGACAAATGAAATTCTAAAAAAACTTTTAAAAGGCTAATTATGCCTAAGAAATTAGATTTAACTGAAAATCTTGAAAAATACATTATTGATCATTCAGAATCTTTAACTGATGTTCAGAAAGAGATAATTCAATATAATATAAGTCTTGGTGATCAACAGAGATTACAGATTTCAGTTTCTCAAGCACAATTTCTACAAACATTAATTAAAATCTCTAATATTAAAAAGATTTTAGAAATAGGAAGTTTCACAGGTTTTAGCGCTTTATCAATGGCCTTAGCCCTTCCATCTGATGGTCTTCTAATTAGCTTAGATAAAAGTCCTGAATTCAGTATTAAAGCACAATCATTTTATAAAAAAGCAAATGAAAAAAAAATAAAGCAAATTGTAAAACCTGCTACTGAAAGCCTTAATGAATTGAAAGATTCAAGTCAAAGATTTGATTTAATTTTTATTGATGCTGATAAGGAAAATTACCTTAAATACTATGAAGCATCTATGGATCTTATTAATAAAAATGGACTTATTGTTATAGATAATGTTTTATGGCACGGAGAAGTAATAGATGATACGAAAAACGATAAATTTACAAATATTATAAGGGAATTTAATACACACATTAAGAAAGATAGCAGAGTTGCAAAAAATATTATTCCAATAGGTGATGGACTTACAATTTGTATTAAAAAATAATGTATACAGTTTTTGGTTTTTATAAATTTAAAAAGATTAAATTTTTGAAAAAATATAAATCTCTATTTCAAAAAGAAATTTTAAAAAAAAATGTGAGGGGCACAATAATTTTATCGGCAGAGGGTATAAATGGAACAATTGCAGGCAAAAAAGATGATATTAGTAAAATAATAAAGATTATAAAAAGACAGTTTCGATTGAAAGATTTTGATAGTAAGAATATTTCTAAGAGTCTTTTTCAACCATTCCACAAAGGTAAAATAAAAATCAAAAATGAAGTTGTTCCATTGGGTTTAAAAATAAACCCGAAGAATAAAAAACTTAATAGATATGTTTCTGGAAAGTCATGGAATAAACTTATTTCAAATAAAGAAACTTTAGTTATAGATGCTAGAAAACCATTTGAATATGATGTGGGTACCTTTAAAAATTCTAAAAATCCAAATATTCAAAATTTTAGAGATTTTCCAAAATATCTAAAAAAAGTCGATAAAACCAAACCTGTAGCAATGTTCTGCACTGGAGGAATTAGATGTGAAAAGGCCTCCATATTTTTAAAAAGAAAAGGTTTTAAAAATGTTTTTCAATTAAAAGGTGGAATACTTAATTATTTGAAAAAAACTGAGAGGAAAGACAGTCTATGGAAAGGAGAATGTTTTGTTTTTGATAATAGAGTATCTCTTAAACACAAATTAAAACAAGGAACTTACTCTGTATGCAGTGGATGTCGAATGACTTTTTCAATAAAAGATAAAAAATCTTATAAATATGAAGAGGGTGTTTCGTGCCCAAGGTGTTATGACACACTCTCAAATTCACAAAAAACAAGATTTCGTATGAGGCAAAATCAAATTAATCTTGCTAAAAAAGCTGGAAGAAAGCATAAATTTCAAAAGGAATATTAATTATGGATTTGACTAAAGGTTCAATATGGCAACTCTTAAGAAAAGTGACCATACCTGCAAGCACAGGATCCCTATTTCAAACTTTTTATAATCTAGTCGATACTTATTTTGCAGGTAGAATTTCACCAGAAGCGTTAGCAGCTATTGCAAAATCATGGCCAATATACTTCATAGCAATAGCTGTTGCAGTCGGTATTGGAGCCGGAACTACAGCTTTAATCAGTAATTCAATTGGAGCCAAAGAGGATAGGAAAGCCTCAATGTACGTTGCTCAATCAATAGTATTAGCAATCGTAATTTCAATTTTCGTAACTTTATTTGGCTTAAATTTTTCTGATGAACTCTTGAGAATTATGGGTTCTACTGAAGAAAGTATAATCTTAACACGTGAATATTTAGATATAATTTTTTTTGGAGCTATCATTGTATTAGTTCAACTATCTTTAAACGGAACTTTAAATGCCCAAGGTGATACAAAAAGTTACAGAAATGTTTTAATTTTTACCTTTTTCTTAAATATTTTTTTAAATCCATTATTTATTTTTGGTTATGGATTTATACCAGCATTTGGAATTGCTGGTTTAGCTATCGCTACGCTTGTTTCTCAGTGTATCGGCTTAATATATTTAGCTAATAAAGTTTATTGCTGTAAATTAAAAAAATTCCTTTATCTAGAATGCTTCAAACCAAAAATTGAGTACTTAAGCTCTCTCTTCAAACAATCAGTGCCAATAATGTTTACTATGTTGATGATAATGTTTGGAGTATTCAATATTTTCTATTTTGTTGGTCAGTTTGGTGAATTAGCTACAGCGGGTTATGGTACTGCTGTAAGAATAGAACAAGTTTTATTGTTACCAGTCATAGGTTTAAATACTGCTGTTTTATCAATTGCAGGTCAAAATTTTGGAGCAAAAATGTATTTCAGAGTAAAAGAAGTATATGGAAAAGCTCTGATGTTTGGTTCAGGATTTATGGTATTAGCAGGTATATTTGTTTATCTAACTTCAGAAATTATAATCTCTTTTTTTACTAATGATTTAGAAGTAATCCGAAGAGGAGCACTTTACTTACAGGTAGCAGCTTTAATTGGGCCCGTGTATCCCGTCTTCTTTATTACCTCTGCTTTATTTCAGGCACTGAAAAGACCAATTTTTAGTTTATACATGACAATTCTAAGACTAACGTTAATACCATTTATGTCATTATGGTATGTCATAAATATTAGAAATGGTGAATATCAAGATATTTTCTATACGATTTTAGTAACAAATTGGATGATGGGATTAGTTGTATTAACTTTTGTACCATTCTTTTTAAAGAAAGTATTTAGGATTTCTTTTAAAAAATTATTTGTATTCTAGTTTATTCTCTAATTTTCTTACAAAATAGGATACTACTAGGATTAGCACCAGGTATTCTAGAATTAAAAAAGTATAAATTTCTAAGGGCCTGTAAGTGGTGGTGACCAGCTCATTAGCTTTTCTTGTTAAATCTCCTATACCTATAATTGATACTAGAGAGGACATTTTTAAAACATAAACAAATTGATTTCCCATGGCTGGTAATACAACTTTAATCGCTTGCGGAAGAATTACTAATCTCATCTTTCTCCAGAAATCCATTCCTAAAGACTCTGATACTTCATGTTGACCTTTTGAAATTGAATTAATTCCTGCTCTAAAAATTTCTGCTTGAAACGCACTCTCACTAATGGTCAAAGCTATTATTCCAGATACGAATGGCGAGAAACTTACTCCAATCATGATTGGAAGGCCATAATAAATCCAAAGAATTAAAACTAATAAAGGGATGGCTCTAACAATTTCTACGTATGTTATGTTAAAATAAGTTAAGAATTTATTATTCGACAATGAAGGTAAAGCAACTATCAAACCGATAATCATAGCTAGAATGATTGAAACTACTGAAATATAAATCGTAGTTGTAATTCCACTAATTAAAAATTTAAGATTAGTTAAACCATCTATATTATCTGGACTTAGAATATACCAACCCCATTCATAGTTAGAACTACATCCTTGAAGCAAAAATAGAATAGAAATTATTTTTAAAAATTTCACTAATTGACTATATTTGTAAATGGGAGGTATTGAAACTTAAATTATAAGCTTTTAAGATCGTACTTTGCCAATAAAGTTTTAAAAAATCCGGATGATTTCTTTTTCTTAATCCAATTGCTGACGTAACCATTCCACACTTTGTCACCT
>LUMC01000600.1_pt1 | contig 12204 bp, 9 predicted proteins | sample 729671 | NCBI WGS metagenome assembly LUMC01 (sample SAMN03860273, study PRJNA289734) | marine metagenome | biome: seawater column; feature: ocean; material: water; isolation source: Red Sea water column Station 91 - depth 10m | place: Saudi Arabia: Red Sea | collected 2011-10-15 | depth 10 m | reverse complement strand
CATTACTTTTTGTTTTGGATTAAATTTCACATTTTTTAAATTCTCTTTCATTGTCTTTCCTGTAACGGTCATACAATCCCCATGAATATATCCACCATCGTAAAGAGTTTTTAAAAGCATCGGCACACCACCTGCTAACCACATATCTTTAGCAACATATTTTCCACCTGGTTTTAAATCAGCAAGATAAGGTGTTCTTTTAAATATTTTAGCAACATCCATTAAATCAAATTTAATTCCTGCTTCATTTGCAATAGCAGGTAAGTGTAAACCTGCATTTGTAGATCCGCCTGTTGCAGCAACAACTGTTGCAGCGTTTTCTAAAGCTTTTCTTGTAACAATGTCTCTTGGTTTAATTCTTTTTTTCAAAAGGTTCATAACAGTTTTACCACTAGCTTTTGCGTATTTATCTCTTTCTTCATATGGAGCTGGTGTTCCTGCTGAATAAGGTAACGCTAAACCGATTGCTTCTGAAACACATGCCATTGTATTTGCAGTAAACTGACCACCACACGCTCCCGCTGTAGGACACGCTACTAATTCTAATTTTCTTAATTCTTTTGCAGACATTTGACCTGATGAATGTTTTCCAACCGCTTCAAAAACATCAACTACAGTTACATCTTTACCTTTATATTTTCCCGGAAGGATTGAGCCACCATATATAAATACACTTGGTACATTTAATCTAACCATGGACATCATTAATCCTGGTAAAGATTTATCACAACCTGCAATACCTACTAATGCATCATAACAATGACCCCTTACTGTTAATTCAGCACTATCAGCTATAACTTCTCTTGAAATTAAAGACGATTTCATTCCTTCATGACCCATGGCAATACCATCAGTAACAGTAATTGTGCAAAATTCTCTTGGTGTCCCTCCTGATGATCTCACACCCTTTTTCACTGATTGAGCTTGTCGCATAAGGGCAATATTGCAAGGAGCAGCTTCATTCCAAGTTGATACAACTCCTATAAATGGTTTTGATACATCTTTTTCAGTTTCACCCATTGCATAATAAAAAGATCTATGAGGTGCTCTATCTGGACCTAAGGATGTATGTCTACTAGGTAATTTTTTTTTATTAAATTTCCGCATTATAAACTCTCAATAGTTAAAGATATTTTTTTGATATTATCTTTAAGACTACTATAGTTAGTTTTTTCTTGTTCAACAATATTTTTTGGTGCTCTATCTGTAAAGCCTTTATTAGATAATCGTTGAGAAATCTTATCTAGTTCGTCTTGATATTTGTTCTGACGTTTTTGTAAGTTTTCTTTAATCAAATTAAGATCAACATTTTCATCAAAATAAATCTTAAAAATATCACCGGAAATGACAAGTGTAGCAGAGGGTTTATCCTGTTCTTTATCAAAAAAATTGTTGATACGACCCAGTTTTTTTAAAATAACATCATTATTATTAACTAATGATTTATTTTTTTTAGCAATTTTGTTAATTGCAACATCAACAAATGAACCAGGGCTGACATTTAATTCATTTTTAAATGATCTTAATTCAGAGATAATTTTGATAATTTTTTCAACTTCTTTAAGAGATTGGTCTTTTTTGATTTTTCCAGTAGGCCAATTTTTATACATAAGGAAATTTTTATTAGACTCATCAAATTTGTTCTTTAACCATATTTCCTCGGTTACAAATGGTATGAAAGGATGAAGCATAACCAATATTTGCTTAAAAACATAAGCAGAAACTTCTTTTACCTCTGTTTTTGCCTTTTTATCCTCAGAGTAAAGAATTGTTTTAGACAGCTCAATATACCAGTCACAATATGAGTGCCATGCAAATTGATAGGCATTTTTTGCTGCTTCATCAAATCGATAATCTTCAATATTTTTTTGAATTTTATTTTTAGTTTCTATTAACTCTGAATAGATCCATTTATTAATGTTTAATGAGATTTTTGGAACTTTATTGGTTTTTTTAAAATCACATTTATTAGTGATTAAAAAATTATTAGCATTCCATAATTTATTTAAAAAGTTTCTATATCCTTTAACTCTATCTTCTGAAAGTTTAACGTCAGTTCCTGGAGACGCCATAGAAAGTAAAGTAAAACGTAATGCATCAGCGCTATATTTTTCAATTAGATCTAATGGATCAATAACATTCCCTTTTGACTTAGACATTTTTTGTCCTTTTTCATCTCTTACTAACGCGTGTACATAAATATCTTTAAATGGTTCTTTATTTAAAAATTCCATACCAAACATAATCATTCTAGCTACCCAGAAAAAAATAATATCAAAACCTGTTACTAAAACTGTTGTTGGATAAAATTTCTTTACATAATCTTTTTTATCAGGCCAACCTAAAGTTGCGAATGGCCATAATCCTGAAGAAAACCATGTATCTAAAACATCAGGATCTCTAGTAAGTTTTACATTTTTTTTATAATGTTTTTTTGCTTGTTTAATTGCATCATTTTCGTTGATCGCAACAAAGATTTTTTGATCAGGTCCATACCAAGCTGGTATTTGATGTCCCCACCATAATTGTCGTGAAATACACCATGGCTCAATATTATTCATCCACTGGAAATAAGTTTTAGACCAGTTGGTTGGAAAGAAATTTGTTTTTTTTGTCTTAACAATTTTTTTAGCTTTGATTGCTAATTTTTTTGCATCAACAAACCATTGCTCTGTTAAAAAAGGTTCAATTACTGAATTCGATCTATCACCATATGGAACTTTATTTTTGATATTTTCTTCTTTTACAAAAAAGTCTTTTTCTTTTAATTCATTTAATATTTTTTTACGGGCATCAAACCTATCTAAGCCAATATAATCTTTTGGAGCATTATCATTTATTTTTCCTTCTTCCGTAAAAACATTAATTATTTCTAATTTATTTCTTTGACCAACATCATAGTCATTAAAATCATGTGCTGGCGTGATCTTAAGTGCTCCAGTTCCTTGCTCTGGATCAGCATAATTATCTTTAATAATTTTTATTTTTCTACCTACGATTGGTATTGTGACAGTTTTGCCAACATGATTTTTATATCTTTTATCCTTCGGATTTACCGCAATCGCAGTATCCCCTAACATTGTCTCAGGCCTTGTTGTGGCAATAGTGATAAATTCTGACGAATTGTCTATTGGGTATCTAATATAGTAAATCTTAGAATTCATCTCTCTTTGATCTACTTCCAAATCTGAAATTGCGGTTTTTAAAACAGTGTCCCAATTCACAAGTTTTTCAGCTTTATAAATCAATTTTTTTTTATGTAATTCTACAAAAACCTTAATGACTGATTTTGATAAATTTTCATCCATAGTGAATGCATTTCTTGACCAATCACATGAACATCCTAATTTTTTTAGTTGATTAATGATTATGTCCCCATATTCATTTTTCCATTCCCATACTTTTTCTATAAATTTTTCTCTACCAAGGTCAATTTTACTTAAATTTTCTTTTTCTAATTTTCTCTCAACAAGTGCTTGGGTGGCTATACCTGCATGATCAGTTCCAGGTTGCCATAATGTTTCGTAATTATTCATACGATAATAACGAACTAATAAATCTTGAATTGAATTATTTAAAGCATGACCCATATGTAAACTGCCAGTTACATTGGGTGGTGGAATTACAATTGAAAATTTTTTTGAATTTTTTTGTGGTTTAAATAATTTGTTTTTTTCCCAATAACCATAAATTTTATCTTCAACTTTTGAATGTATATATTTATCGCTTATCATGGGTGTTATTAGTTTATAATTTAATAATCTAAATTAACAATAATCAAATTGGAACGTTATTTAATAGACTAATTGCAAATATTTTATATAAAACTCAGTGTAGCTATCTTCTAAAACATATGGCAACGTGGCGGAATGGTTACGCAGAGGATTGCAAATCCTTGTATCCCGGTTCGATTCCGGGCGTTGCCTCCAAAAAAAATCTTGTTTTAGTGAAAAAAAAAAGTAAGTTGAGATTTTAATATTCCTCGGTAGCTCAGTTGGTAGAGCAGTTGACTGTTAATCAATTGGTCGCAGGTTCGAGTCCTGCCCGAGGAGCCAAAAATTATCCAACATTAAATTTCAATTTTTGATCAGCATTTAGTTCAGAATATAATTTCACTAAAAAGTTATAATTTACATTCATATGACCTTCTTGTGATTTCTCTAAATTTATAAGATATTCTGAAAAATCCTCAAAAAAATAATTAATTGGTACTTTAAGATAGTTCGATAATTGTAATAACCTTATTGAACTTACTCCATTAGTGCCTTTTTCATATTTTTGAATTTGTTGAAATGTGACGTTGATTGCTTTTGCTACTTTAGTTTGAGTTAAACCTAGTGCTAGTCTTCTAAGCTTAAGCTTATTGCCTAAATGCTTATTAAAATTATCTTCCATTAAGACCCCTCTTAATTTTTTAAAAAACTAATTGAACTAGTTTTTAATACCTACTGCAACAATAAATTTTTATTTTTTTTACCTAAAAACCCGTATTAGGGGAAATATGTCAAGCATTACTTCAGCTATAATTTGAGAAATATTTCTTGAAATTAGCTTGAACTATAGTATCTGGCTGAGGAAAAGTTTGGTTCTATCACTCTTTGGATTAGCAAAAAATTCTTTGGTATCAGCTTTTTCTACTATCATTCCTTCATCCATAAATATCATTTGATCTGCAACTTCTTTTGCAAAACCCATTTCATGTGTAACTACGATCATAGTCATTCCTTGTTTTGCTAAATTAACCATAACATCTAACACTTCTTTAATCATTTCGGGATCTAAAGCAGATGTAGGTTCGTCAAAAAGCATTATTTTTGGCTCCATACATAAAGCTCTTGCAATAGCAGCTCTTTGTTGTTGTCCTCCAGATAATTGTCCTGGATATTTTTGTGCTTGATCAAGAATTTGCACTCTTTCTAGATGTTTTAATGCTAATTCTTCTGCCTCTTTTTTGGGCATTTTTTTAACCCAAATAGGAGCTAATGTGCAGTTATCCAAAATAGATAAGTGAGGAAACAAATTAAATTGTTGAAATACCATTCCAACTTCAGCTCTAATTTGTTCAATATTTTTTGTATCCTCTGTTAATTCAGTTCCATCCACGACAATATTACCTTCTTGATGCTCTTCTAATCTATTAATACATCGAATTAATGTAGACTTTCCTGATCCAGATGGACCACAAACAACAATTTTTTCTTTTGGTTTAACTTCTAAATTTATTCCTTTTAAAACTTGGAAATCACCAAACCACTTATTCATATTACTTATTTGGATAATACTATCTGACATAAATTTTTATCTATCGGTTTTATATTTTTGTTCTAGATTATAACTATATTTACTCATTGCATAACAAATAATCCAGAAAATTATAGCAGCAAATACATACCCTTCCATAGCAAATCCTAACCATTTCGGATTTGTTTTAGCTAAATTTAACATTCCAACTATTTCTAATAATCCGACAACAAATATTAATGGAGTGTCTTTTACTAATGCTAAGAAAGTATTTGCTATTCCTGGTATAACTAATTTAAGAGCTTGAGGTAAAATTACGAAAATATGCATTTTCCAATAACCCATACCTAATGATTTCGCAGCTTCGTATTGGCCTCTTGGTAAAGCTTGTAAGCCACCTCTGATAACTTCCGCAACATACGCAGCCTCAAATAAAGAAATTGCAATTATGGCTCTTACTAATTTATCAATGAAAAAGTCCTCTGGTAAAAACATCGGAAACATTACGGCAGACATGAATAAAACTGTTATTAATGGAACACCTCTCCAAAATTCAATAAAGCCAACTGATATATATCTAATTAATGGAAATTCTGATCTTCTCCCAAGAGCAAAAGCCATTCCAATTGGAAAACAGAATATAAGACAGAAAAAAGAAATTATAAATGTTAGCGACAGACCTCCCCATGCACCTGTTTCAACCCAATTTAAACCATCTAATTTTCCAAGCTCAATGTATTCTTCAAAAAAAAGAAAATATTTCAAAATTACATAAAGCGCTAAAGGAACTATTAAAAAGTAATAAAACTTAAATTTACTTGGAATAAAAAAACCAATGATGATAGATAAAATTGCAGCAATAATTCCATAAGAAAAGTCAAAAAATACAGGGCCACCTGAAATAAAAAAGAAGATAAACAAAAACGCAATCAAAGGATAAATAACTACATAATAAAGTGTTAAATATTTCTTAAATTTATCAGTCGCAAAATATCCAACAGAACCAAGTAACACTAAAGCTACAAATGATAAATTAATTCTCCATTGTTCTGCATTTGGATACATTCCATACATAAATCTTCTCATCCAAACCTTAATATATGTCCAGCATGCACCAGAACCCGTACAAACATCTTTTGTATCTCCTGCAAAACTAGCATCAATAACAAACCAGCTTAATATAGGTGGTAGAGATTTGATGATTATGAATATTATCAATAATGATAAAACAGCATTAAAATTATTTGTATTAATATGTTTGTTTAAGAGGTCTAAATTTTTTATTCCGCTGTACTCTATTCGAATGAAATAAAGACCAACAAAACCAAGTATTAGAGGTAATAAGAAACTTAAAAAATTAGGTAAAAAACCAGTTAAATTTAATCTAAAAAAAGAATTTAGAAAAACATCTAAAATACTAATAAAAAATAAAAAAGAACCAAGATACAAAAAGGTATTAAGGTTAGTTCTATCAGGTTTTAAAAAATTAATACTCGACATTATTTCTCCTGAATAGCTATTTTCTTGTTGTACCAGTTCATTAAAATTGAGATTGAAATACTCAAAGTTAGATAAGTAAACATGGTGATTGATACTATTTCAATTGCCTTACCTGTTTGCATTAATGCTGTTCCGGCGAAAACTAATACTAAATCTGGATAAGCTATTGCTGCTGCTAAAGATGAATTTTTAGTTAAATTTAAGTATTGGTTTGTTGTTGGCGGAATTATTATTCTCAAAGCTTGAGGCATAATTACTAATTTAAGTACTTGATTAGGAGTAAGCCCAATTGATGCTGCTGCCTCTTTTTGACCTTTACCAACACCTTGAATTCCAGCTCTGACACATTCTGCGATAAATGTTGCTGTATATAAAGATAAAGATAATGTTAATGCTATTAATTCTGGGGGTAAACTAACTCCACCCTCATAAATAAATGATGTTGTTGCCAATTGTTTTAAAACAGGAACTTCAAAAGAAAGTCTTACGCCACCAATTAAAAAACTTAAAAGTGGAAGAATAAATATCAGTCCTATAGAAATTAAAAAAACTGGAATTTGTTTACCTTGATTTTCCTGAACCTTTTTAGCATGCGCTCGTATAACAATGATTGCTATGATTGCAGCTATAATTGAATAAAAGAAAATATTAAAATTTTGCCAAATAAATGCTGGGACGTATAACCCTTTTATAGTTAGAAAAAAAACTCCAAACATTGCTTCAGCATCTTGTGGAAGTGGCAAAGCACGTAATGCAGCAAAATACCAAAAGAAAATTTGAAGTAGTAATGGAATATTTCTAAAAAACTCAACATAGAAAGCTGCAAATTTATTAATTAGATAATTAGGTGATAATCTTGCTATACCAACTATTACTCCTAAGATTGTTGCAATAATTATTCCAATGACTGAAACAAGAATTGTATTTAAAAGACCAACTAAATACGCTCTAAAATACGAGTGTGATCCATCATATTCAATTAATGAAAACTGAACGTCAAAAGAAGATTCTTGAGATAGAAAACCATAACCAAAATCAATACCTCTATTTTCCATATTGATTTGGGCGTTATAAGTAAAAAAACCGAAAACTAAAACTACAGCTAAAACTGTAATTAATTGTGGGACTATATCTTTAAGTTTAAAATTCACTTTGCCGATAATATATGAGTTTATAAAAAAAGGGCTAGAAAAATCTAGCCCTTTTTAATTAATTTAAACTACAATTATCTTGCAGGTGGAACGTAAAGTATTCCGCCTTTTGTCCATAATTGGTTTGGACCTCTGTCTGGTAAAATTCCAGTGTCAGCTATATTTCTCTTATAACTTTCACCATAATTACCAACTTGCTTGATAATTCTTAAGCTCCAGTCGTTGTCTAGACCAAAAGCAGCACCTAATTCACCTTCAGCTCCAACTAATCTTTTGATTGCTGGGTTGTCTGAAGTTTTCATCATGTCTGCATTTGCTGAAGTAATACCATATTCTTCAGCTTCGATCATAGTGTTCAAAGACCATCTAACGATATCTTCCCAAACTGCATCACCTTGTCTAACAACTGGTCCTAAAGGTTCTTTAGAAATAGTTTCTGGTAGAACAATGTGTTCATCAGGGTTTTTCATTTTTGTTCTTTGAGCAGCTAAACCAGATTTATCAGTAGTGTATGTATCACATCTACCTGCATCGTAAGCAGCAACAACTTCGTCAGCTTTTTCAAATGCAACTGGCTCATAAGAAATTCCTTTTGAATTAAAGAAGTCTCTCATGTTTAACTCAGTTGTTGTACCAATATTTGTACAAGCTGAGATACCATCTTTGAATTGGCTAGTTGAAGTGATACCTGAGCTTTTTCTTACCATGAAGCTCTACATACATCAACGTCAACACCAGTCCAATTTCCTGCAGCATCAGCATTAGAAAATCCTGGAAGACCTTGAGATACTCCACATCTTACAAACCCTTTTTTCTGAGTGTTTTTAAGTGTTTTAGATTTTTTAGCAGCCATAGACTCTGTTGTAAAAGTGAACAACACAGCAACCATAGCAACTAAAGAAGTTAATTGTTTTAAGTATTTAAACATATTTCTTCCTATTGTTTATTTATTTGTTAACAAATAATTCAAAATTACTTTTGAATATTCTTAATTTAAGCATGATAAAAATAGGGGTTCAAGGGAAATTTAATCTCATTTCAAATTAATTGAAAATCTAGTCAAGATAAATTTTAACCAAAAATGTGCTAGTAATGGCGCGCCCTGAAGGATTCGAACCTACGACCCTCGGTTTAGAAAACCGATGCTCTATCCAGCTGAGCTAAGGGCGCAAAATCATACTACATATACAATAATTAATTAATTTTTAAAAAGAAATTTTTTCACAAGAAGCAAAATTGTTAATAACTCTATTCGTCCAACAATCATGAAAAAAATAAGACAATATTTGGTAAAATATGAAAGGTTATAAAAAGTTAGATCACTTAAACCATATGAACTTGAATTGACAGTATTCATTAATGTTAAAATAGATAACTTAAATGAATTTTCAAAGCTAAATTCGCTCAGAGTCAATAATGTTGTTAAAATAAAAAGTGATAAAATAAATACGAGAACTGATAAAAAATATTTACTTATCTCATCAAAGTCAAAATTAACTTCAGAGAAAAATAACTTATTCTTATATATATTTTTTGGTCTACTGAATGATAATATTTGATTAACTGAATATATAAATAAAGAATAAATCTTCATAAATCTCAATCCTGAACTTGTGGAAAAAAAAGATCCTCCAATAATTACCAAAATCAAATAAATGAAAGTCAAATTTGTATTTGAATTATCTAGTGCAAAACCAATATTCGACATACTGCTTGATATTGATAAAAAATAATTCAAAAAATTTTGATTAAAACTAAAGAATAAAAAGAAAATTATTAAAACTATTATAAAATAAATTATTAAATTGATATCCTCATATAGAAAATTAATATTTTTTTTCTTAAAGAAAAATAAATTATAACTAAAAAAAATACTAAAAAAGGATGCTAACATTAAAAATGATAAAACAATTGTTTGGCTGTCATTCTTTATTATATTTGATAAACTGTTTGTAGGTAAAAAACCCCCTGAAGAAATTAAAGAAAATGCTAAATTTAATGAGTCGAAAGTCCTTATAGAAAATAAATTCAATATTACAAAAATTACTAAAGTTATACCTGAATATATAAAAAATACTTTAATAGCTTGTTTAAATATTTCAGATGTATTAAATGAAAAAAAATTTGTTAACGTTTTTTTGAAATTTTCATCATAAATATCTATTAGATAAATTATTGAGAATAAGAAATACAATCCTCCTACCCATTGGATAGTTGACCTCCATAATATCAGACTTTGATCAATATTTTTTATATTTTCAAAGATAGTAAAACCAGTAGATGTAAAACCTGAAACTGCTTCAAAAAAAGAATTTATAAAAGTTAAGTTATAAATACTTAGGTAAAAAGGAATAGATAAAATTAAAGGTAGTAAAATATATCCCAAAAAAACAGTTAAAATTTTTTGAAAAATTGATGTTTTTTTAGGCGATATTTTTAAACTATAGAAAAGAATTGCCAGAATCGAAGATAAAAATAAACTTAAATAATAAGTATCTAAGTTTAGATAAAGATTGAAATAGTAAGAATAAATTATATTGAAAAAAGATAAGATAGAAATTAATCCAAAAAAGAAACTTAGATATTTAATTTGCAATCCAAACATCTAATTATACTGAACTCAATCTAAAAATATTTTCAACAAAAGATATAGAGTCTTTTTTAACAATAAATACAACTCTATCATCTTTTTTAAAAACAAAATTGGATCTAGGTATAATTATTTTTTTATCTCTTAATACAGCACCAATCCTTAGTTCATCTGGTAAATTAGAATTTTTAATTTCTTTATTGATTAATTCAGAAGTCTCAATTATTTCAGCTTCAATTACCTCGTATTCACCATCTGATAAAGTATAAGCATTTTCAATTGTTCCTTTGTGGATATGTTTTAAAATACTTGAAACAGTCGTCATTCTTGGATCAATTAAATCATCAATTTTTAATGATGATTGAAGAAGTGAATAATTTGGTTTGTTAATTAATGCCATTGTTCTTTTATCATCTATATCTTTTTGGTCTTTAGCAAATTTTTCAACTAACACACTGACCATTAAGTTATCTTCATCATCATTTGTTAGAGCTAATACAGTTTCAGCTTCCCCTAAGTTTGCTTCAGTTAAAACTTCTTCATCTAGACCATCACCATTTATAACAATTGCATCATTAAGTTGATTTGCTAAAAACTCTGCTCGCTCCTTATTTTTTTCAACAATTTTAACTCGAACTGTTTCTAAGGTCTCCTCAATGTTCTTAGCTAAATTAAAACCAATATTTCCTCCACCTATAATCAAAATCTTTTTTGAAATTTTTTCCTCATGACCAAATGCTTCAAGAGTTTCTGACATTTGCGACGAATTAATAATTACATAAATTTTGTCATCTTTTTTTACCGAGTCTGTTTTTTTTGGAATAAAAAATTTATTATCTCTATTTATTCCAATAATATTTGCCTCTAATTTTGGGTATTTATTTGTGAGTTCATTAAACTTAATACCTATAGATTTACAATCCTCTTTAATAAATATTTCCAATAATCTTATTTTATTGTCAGCAAAAGGTACACTATCTAACGCACCTGGCGCCTCCAATTTTCTTTGAATTGATTTGGAAATTTCTATCTCAGGAGAAATAATCACATCAATTGGTAAATTTTCTTTATTATAAACTCTTGTAAATCTTGGGTTTAGATAGTCTTGTGATCTAATTCTTGCTATTTTTTTTTGAATATTGAATATAGAAAATGCTATTTGACATATAAGCATATTAATTTCGTCATTTCTTGTAACTGCTATAATCATATCTGTTTCAGCAGCATTGGCTTTCTCAAGAATTGATGGATATGTAGCTTTTCCAACGATTGCCTTGACATCTAAACTATCATTAATTTTTTGGATATCCTCACTAGATTGATCAATAACTGTTATTGAATGACCTTGTTCACTCAGTAGCTTTGCAATAGTAAAACCTACTCTACCAGCACCACAAATGATTATATTCATTTTAGTTAAATTCTTTTATTCCTAAGCCTTTAAGCTTTCTATGAAGAGCACTTCTCTCCATACCAACAAAGTTAGCTGTTTTAGATATATTCCCATTAAATTTTTTAAGTTGAATAGTTAAATACTCTTTTTCAAAGTTTTCTCTAGCCTCTTTTAACGGCACAGATAAGCTATTTTCACCAATTTTATCATCATAATTGTCGCTTTTTAAAGACTCTTTTACAATGTTAGAAATTTTGTCTTTTGTATCAGGTTGTAAAATTGCAATTCTTTCAATCAAATTTCTTAGTTCCCTTACATTGCCTTTCCAA
>LUMC01000273.1_pt1 | contig 12277 bp, 27 predicted proteins | sample 729671 | NCBI WGS metagenome assembly LUMC01 (sample SAMN03860273, study PRJNA289734) | marine metagenome | biome: seawater column; feature: ocean; material: water; isolation source: Red Sea water column Station 91 - depth 10m | place: Saudi Arabia: Red Sea | collected 2011-10-15 | depth 10 m | reverse complement strand
ACTTAACGGCGGTCTACATTTTACGGGGCGTGGATTTCGACTTTAAAAATAAAACTCACCCACCCAATAGGGGTTGACTTTACAGGGCAGAGATCTTATAATAAGACTATAACAACAAAGAAAGCGAGGGCAATATGCCAAATTGGTGTAATAACAACATAACAATAAGAGGTCCAAAGGCAAAGCTGGACAAGATCCTAGAACAGAGCAAGGAAGTGGGACTGCTGAATCATTTCATGCCCATGCCCAAGGAACTTGCAGAGACCACGGCCAACGGAGAAACAAGACCAGAACTTGAAAAGAAATATGGTTTTTCTGATTGGTATGGATGGGCCACCAACAACTGGGGTACCAAGTGGAACGTGATGGCTGATGACTTCTATCCAGAGAATCCCAAGGTAGAATTGACGGCGGATGAAAACTATGAGGCTTCATTGAGCTTTGGGTTTGACTCTGCATGGGCACCACCAATAGGTGCTTATGAGAACTATCTAGCGGAAAACCAGGACGTGACCATCAAGGCTTCATACTTTGAGGGTGGCATGGACTTCATGGGCATCTGGGAAGACTACGATGATTCGGAGTACACGATATCGGACGTCACGGACGAACAGTTCGAAACCGAGCCTGACCTGATGTACCTAGATGATATGTATAGTATAATGGAATCAAGAATAGAATACAGAGAAGAGGAGGCTATGAATGGCTGATCATGCGATAATGAATCACAGAGACTGTGAACCGGATCAGATCATCCACACTGACTCAAAGGGCCACAAGCTGACCCACAGGGTATTGGCGGAACGATTGGTCTGTGTTGAGACCGCAAAGATACAGGAAGATGCAGGTTCAGGAGACTATCAGTACCTTGCTTCTGTGTTTGAAACGGGCTTTAGGGGTTATCACAACATGAGCCAAAAGGAGCTCATAGATGAATGGCGTGAACAGGAAGAACTGTTCTACGGGCTATGGGAGGACGGTGGATTGCTCTACAGCCTGGATGAAGAAGACCCACTCGCATAAGGAATCTATGACTTGGCAGATAAAGAAACCAAATACGTCATAGACGACGAAACTCAGGAACTGCTGGAGACCGTGATGAACTGGGCCCAGACCTATGTTGATCTACAGGTAGAGGATGACGTTCACGAGGAAATGACCAATACACTGATGGAACTGGGTGAAAGGTTCTCAATCACCCGTTCGAACGTGGAGACCACATACGACATCGATGACAAGGATCCCAATGTGATAAAGATCAAGATAAAGATCCCGCCCGACAATCCCAAGGTTAAAACACCCGAACAGGTAAGGCGTATGCTGACGGTAATATCAAATGACAAGGACGATGATGAACCAACCAAACACTGATGAAGGCAAGATGCTGATCGCTATCATAGTGATAATGGTAGTGGGAACCCTACTGCTTAATGGCATTGTGGAACTGCTCACATGACTGCTAATAGCCGCGAAGCGGAACGACAGATTTCTAATCACCCGAAGGGCGGTAGCGGTAGATCCTACAGCCTCGAAGAGGACGGCGCGAACGGAAGTGACACGGTTGACCTGAGTTGGCTAGACATAGCCTTCGTTGACCTTCCTTATAGTATTCACATTAGACGACACTTGGAGCAGATCAAACAGAACTAAAGGCCCCGTTGCTAGTAAGATGGTAGAGGGGTTCGTTTATGGTGTAGCCAGCATGGCGGAATAGGTAGACGCAACGGACTTAAAATCCGTTATTCTTAGGAGTGTGTGAGTTCGAGTCTCACTGCTGGCACCATAAATACATGATGAGGGACGAATCAAACACAGTGGATGACCCGTGTGATGACTGCACAGATTGGATAGATAAACTGCCCAAGAGTGTAGGCCCCGCTGTAAGATCTCTAGAAAGCACGGTAGAGGAGACTGAAGCAGAACGGTTGATACGGTTGAGCCTCGGTGGTGGAACGATAGACAAAAAGGCTGAGAGGATTTGAACTATGCCTCTCGTCACCTGCCTCGACCGAAAGATTTTTTCTATAGATTTTTGGCTTTTTCGTACATTCTGTGGCATTTTTGCAACACCCCACCACCTTTCGACCACTCTAGATCACCGTGGTTTGAACCATTTCTGAGGCTGATCTGCGGTGGCCAAGAGGCCCCTTCGGGGCCGATATCCTGTTCAACTATGGCCTCCCGTAGAGCATTCTTTGTTGGCTCGGCCGTATAGCGTGAAGGATAGGGGTGGGACTTGTTCACTACTACACTACGGAGGTCACTCGGGTCTACTGTATGCTATGCGGTTATATAACTAGAGGTTACTAGGCCTTGTGTAAGCTCACTCACTTCGTTAACTACTACGTCTAAGTCATTGTTTTTGCTGTGTTTTTTGGTGCGGAAATCGTTGGAATTTTGACGGTTGGGGAGAGGTGGGGCCGCATTTTTTTGTTTTGGTGTGGCGATTATGCAACGGTTTTGGCGGGGTGTGTGTTGTGTATCTTTCGCGTTCTTCACGCTAACCTCTTGAAATTGTTGGATTTTTTTGGGCGGAAATTAAGTCAGAATTCGGCCAGCCTGTAGCCCTTTTACGTTTTTCTCGCCCTCTTGCCTTTCTCAGCAATGCCCTCTTACGCAAGTTATGTTATTATAATAACAAAACAGTTCACATTTGTCAACCTCTTTTTATCCTAAAATAACCCTGTTCAGTGTTTTATTTTCCTGCCGTTTGTTAAAATAATGCTTGACATTTTGGTAAATGTATGCTACATTATAAACACAATAACAAAACAAAGAGGGCAAATATGAACACACAAGAAGTTAAGGATTTGGTACGCACACGTTTTGGAGGTAGCTTAGGACGGGTGTACTTGAACAAATGCTACAACAACAAGGTGGAGCTGGCGGACAAACGCAACATGGCTTTTATGATGAGCGAGGACAGGGTTGCGGGTGTGGACTTTGATGCACTGGCGAGAGAGACGGGCTGTAAGCGGGTACACTTGACTAGGGTGTACGAAACTTGGAGGGGCAGGACTGAGACTGCACAGCATTGTTACTTGAGATTTTTACACGTAAAATATGAAAAATAATGCTTGACATTTTGGTAAATGTATGCTACATTATAAACATAATAACAATTAACAATTAACACATGAGGGCAAATATGTTAAACACAAAAAACTTAACTAAAGATTTTAATAAAGATTTACACGTAAACGATTACACAAAAAACATAGTAAACAGCATAAAGGTTGTAAAGGACAAGGATGTGTTTACACAAGTTGAAAAAGATTTTGTTATAAAATTTTTAGTAGACACGCTAGACGGTTTAACACACATTAACATTGAAAGCAGGCAAGAAGGTGCAGGTTTTTACAGAATGTGTGATGCACAGGAAGTTATGACGCACTTAACAAACTTGTATGATAAAAACAATGCAGGAGATGAAGGCGTTAACTATGAAAACGCAAACAAAGTAGGCTGGCAGTTTACACTAGAAGACAGTGCAGATGCATTGTTAGGTTACGATACAGAATACAGAGATTGTATTACAGAACAATTTGATGATGCTTGTAACGATGCGTGTGAGGACAAGTTTTGGCAACAACACGCAGACGCAGATTTTACTACACTTGCGGCAAGGATATTTGCGAAACGCGGATACAGTTGCTACGAATAAAAAAATAAAAAAGAGGTTGACACTATAGCATACATGTGCTATAGTGTTACTATAATTAACAATGCATACGGAGGGCTACTATGCAAAATACACGTTACGAACTACTAAACAAACTACAAGCTAAACTTGGGGACGCTGTTACTATTACAGACGAGACAGATTTTTATGCTGTAAGCATTAACTTGGGAACAGGTTGGGCTGGTAGCTATGCGGGTGGTTACTGGGGCGATTGTACAATTACAAATGACGAGCTTAAACTTGCATTTATATATGGGGACATATATAATGAGGGTGAAGAGAGTTTTGGTGAGGGTACTGTACAGTTAGATTATGCTGACGGTAGCGGACTTGCATATACGGGAGCATTGGATAAGGCTGTGGAGGAGAAGCTTGAGGAGATTACGGGCGGACTTATAACTTGTAGCGGTAGCGAACAGGGAATGCAGGGACATGATTACTTGAGCGTAGACGTAGGGGAGTTTGCATAAAACGGTTGACGGCGTGTGTGTTGTGTGCTATAATAAAGCATACAACACGCGAGGCCCCGCTGTAAGGTCTCCGGTTAGAGGCAATTGGCAAAAGAGGGGTTGACAAGGCAGGCGAGTTGTGTTATATTATAAACATAATTAATTAAACGAGAGGGTGATATGGCAGATAGAAAATACATTAAAATTGGAACGAAGGTTGTAACTAGGCACGGAGAGGCGAAGGTTACAGGGATCGAGTTGTGTGCGAGCCACAGTGAGAAGTATGGCATAGACGTAGACAAGATATTCGTAGCTGACAAGGACAGGTGCGTGTTTGACATGGACAACGGACATTGGAGCTACGGTTATCAGGTGGAGGTGGCATAAGTGTTTGCACCTCAGACCCCACCCCCAGGCGTGTTCTTCCTGGCCCTGTTGATGGCTGTGTTCATCATGACTACTGGGTGCTCAGGCCCCGGTGTAGTAGGGGGTCTGTCAGGTAAAGACACTATCAAGATCATTAACGCTACTAGGCATCTGTCTCCGGACGGTCTCGTGTCGAATATGTACGACTGTGCCTACGACGCTCTGGACACCATGAACAGAGGTTCAGGTTGCCATCGTAGCAAATAGGTTTCCCCTCGTGGCTTAAAGCCCAGCCACAAAAAAAGACAGCATTCTTTTGCTGTCTTTTTGTTTTTTTGTTTTTTTGTTAGCTACTTAAACAAGCATAATCTTGCAACTTTATATTTTGCATTGCTGTGTTTTGTACAACACTTTCGTACAAGCTGTATTCTTCGTCGTAGTAAGTTATGTTGTTAGCAAAAACTTCCATTACACTTTGTAAGCTAACGTAATCGTTAGTTTCATTTTGCACGTACAACATTTGCAACTGTGCAAAAATATTTGCACTATTAATAAAGTAACTTGCACACGTACAATCTGCTTCCACAACTTCCAAATTGTTGTAGCTATTTGTAATTAGTTTGTACAATGTATCCATGTGTACACTACGTACTTTAGTAGTAGTAGTTTTAGTTATTGTTTTTAATTGTTGCATACTGTAGCCCTCGTAGTAGTTAAAGTTTTATTGTGCTTATACTATAACACACAATTTCCAAAAAGTAAAGCAAAAAATAAAAAAAGTTTTCGTAAAAAAAATAAAAAAAGGGGTTGACAAACGGTTAACCTTATGCTATATTAAGATATAACGTAACAAAAAAGAGGGCAAAATAATGTTAGTTAGATTCGTAAACAGAGGTTATAAAACAGACGACGGACTTAGAGAAGCCGAGGTGGTCAGAACTGATCTTTCAATCCACGGTGCTCCGGAGTTGGTTATAGCTAACCCTTGGTGGTCAGGAGAGACTTTGAAGTGCCAATGGGAGAATAACGAATGGGTTTGTGATTTAGACTAGGAGGGTCATATGGGAATGAGCGGATATATTTTAGACTTACAGGAACAGTTCGACGGCAAGGTCGAAGAGGCGATCAAGCAGAGCGAGGTCATAGAAGAGGCCGTGGCTGAGGCTATGAAGCACAGGGACCTGGTGTCACACATGAGCGATGATGAGGTCGTTGAATATGTGCATGAGGGTTGGAACGAGATCTGGAGCAACTATATTTAGGGGTTGACAAGGCGATCCTTTTATGCTATAGTAAGAGCATAATAAAAAAACGAGAGGGCAAAAATGTTAGAATTAATCGGGCTTATAGCAATAATCTTTGTAATAGTAAAGTTCTTCCCAGACATCATGTTGTTTGCGGTGAAGGCGGCTGTGGTGGTGATCGGCTTGTACTTCCTAGTAGGTGGTCTACTGTGGATATTCGGGGCGAGCATTGCTTTTAATATTAACACACAATTAATGGGCATTTAGGGGTTGACAAGATCAATCCTTTATGCTATTATATAAACATAATTAGAAAGCGAGGGCAAGATGGGTATTTCAAGAGACAAGATCGTGGAGTTGGTTGAAGAAGGGATCGTGGATCCCAAGGACATGGTGATCATGTGCGCCAAGTGGATGTCGGAAGACGACTGCGAGGAGATGTTGGACGCGAACGAGCTGTCCGATAGGTTCATGGAGGACGAGGACGATGGTCAGCCAGACTGGCACCAGGAGTGGGAGGACTTTGGGGAGTGCTACGAATAGCACTCCAAATTAGGGGTTGACACGGATTCAATTCCGTGCTATAGTATAAGCATAATTAGAAAGCGAGGGCAAAATGAGAACATTCGGATTTATATTTGGAGGCACACTGATCGCACTAGGTCTTATGACTGTGGCAGGTAGTGCAGGAGACTGCGACGGCAAGTGCATGGAGAACGCGAACACACTAGGCCAGATGCTGTTCTTGGTCTTTTGGGGTTTGGTGGCTATGGGTTTAGGTAGCTTGATCTGTATTAAATTTAATAATTCTTAAGGAGGGTTGAATGAATAAATGCGTCATATGTGGGGACACTATCCAGAAGGATCCGATCAGCGGATGGGATCTAGGTCACAATGCGGAGCCGGTAGAGCAGGGCCGATGCTGTGATTCATGCAATGGCACCATCGTGATCCCAGCGAGACTGGATCAACTTTTTGGTAAAAAAGGGGTTGACACTCACCCCCAATAGAGTGTATAATCATAATATGATAAACAATAGCAATGCCGAAGGAGGGCAAAACGATATGGCAACAACTAAAACTTTTTCAGTAGCAGGAACTTCCAGACTCCCAAACGGGACAGTCAAGGTTAGGTTCGCGAAGGATTTCGTGAGCAGGATCAAGATCCTGAACAAGAACGGTCACACCGACATCGAGTTGATCGAACTTGGTTCAGAGATGTCCAAGGCGGAGATCTGCCAGATGCTGATCAACCATCCTAACTTCCAATCGGAAGAACAACAGGGTGCGATCGCTGAGTTCGTGGTCAGGAACTGTAAGGACATCGCAAAGGATTTCCAGAAGGACCTTGACACCAAGGAGACTGAAACTTCAACAGAAAATATCGAGCCCGTCCAAGCATAAGGACGCGAGGCTCAACGCCGGGGGCGGCTAAAGTTCAGTCGCCCCCCGTGTACGATTGGATATCTCTCCTTAGCTCAGCTGGATAGAGCAACGGCCTTCTAAGCCGTGGGTCGTCTTAGGGGTTGACAAGACCATCAATAGATCATATACTGTAAAGACAATGAGGGTTAGGGCGGCTGAATTCCCCAGGTCGAAGACAAACACTACCGATGCCTAAAGGATCAATATGAAACGAGAGACAGTAGAACAGTACCTCGCAAGAGGAGGACAGATCACAGTACAACCTGCGGTCAGGCAGATCAGTTGGCGTGAAGCACAGGATCTCCTGGAGAAGCTGGCCTGGCATAATTATGTGCCACCAAAACCGGTTGACAACGAGGACGAATGATCATATACTGTTATTATAGTTAGAAATTAAGGAGGGCTTTATGCAAACTATGTTAGACATCCACACTGAAGCGAAGCAGGCGGCAAAGAACGCCGTAGGCAAGTTCCTAGCAGATTGGACAGAGAAGACCGGCGGTAACGAATACGGCGAACCAATGTATTGTGGTTTTGCTTGGGTAGACGTGAACGTTGGTAGGACCAACAGCAAAGAGGCGAAGGCGTTGGCCAGCGTCGGGTTCAAGAAGAGCTACCGACCGAAGACGATGACCATGTGGGATCCTGCAGAACACAGAGGACAGAGCATGGACTGTAAAGAGGTTGGTGCCCAGGCGTATGCTGAGGTACTTCGTAAGCACGGGTTCAATGCTTACATGGGTTCGAGAGCAGATTAAATTTAGGGGTTGACAGTGTAGCACTTCGGTGCTATACTGTTAACATAATAAGAAATTAGGGCAACAACAGAAAGAGGGTAACATGACAAATTTCGCAATCCACACACAGACTTTAGAGAACTACGGCGCTCACAGTGAGAGCGGCAAGTATTCCGATGGGAATGCTTATTGGAAGTTCAAGTCGGGTACGACTTACATCGTATCGGACGTGGAGAGGCTTCAGGACGCTGTTGCGTTCGTGATGGCCGCGTTCTCCGAGAACGGTATTGGCTGGAAGGAGTTTCCATGCCATTACGAAACTGAGGCGGAGTGGTTGGCTGGTATGGCCGGCGACGACGAGGACTACCAGCAGTTCCAGAAGGAATGTGCTCGTAGGGTATCACCATTAACGGGTCGTGAGGCCCCACGCTATCAAGAGAAGGAGGCGGCATGATGAACTGGCTTTTCATCATTGGTATGGTTGTAGGTGGAATCGTGGCGTACGAATATCAGGTGCTCCACGTGGGATTCGAACTGGCGGGAGACGGCTTTCATATATTGAGCGATCTCGCTAACAGTAATTCTATTTAGGGGTTGACATTGTTACATGTTGATCATATACTGTTAACATAATTAGAAACAACGAAAGAGGGCAATATGCAAAAGATTAAAATTTTAGACGGCACGTACAAGATCAGAGGCAAGGACGTAGACCTTGCTGGTATGGTGTTTCCACTGGTAGAAGGTTTCAAGTGGGGGACCAAGGGATCATACGTTACCGTTGACGCGAAGGACATCGCAGGCTTCCCGGACAGAAACATCAAGATCATGGTTCCGTCGGAGGATGCATACGAGAAGGTAGACGCCGAGACAAAGGTCACCAAGAGAGAAGAGAGTGACGAAGAGGTGATCGATCGTATGAGAGAGCGATTCGACATGTTGGAGGACATGACCAAGGCCGCCAAGAAGGGCACAGTGCGAGCAATGATCGTGAGTGGACCTCCAGGCGTTGGTAAGAGTTTCGGAGTTGAGAAGGTGTTGGGTAAGCATGATCTTATCGCCACACTGGGTGAGAAGGCTCCCAAGTACGAGGTAGTGAAGGGTGCGATGAGTGCCATAGGACTCTACTGTAAACTGTACAACTATGCCGACAAGGACAACGTGCTGGTGTTTGATGACTGTGACTCAGTACTGTTGGATGACCTTTCGCTGAACATATTGAAGGCCGCCCTGGACAGTAAGAAGTCAAGGCGTATCCATTGGAACACTGACTCGTTCAAGTTACGTAACGAGGGAGTGCCGGATAGCTTCGAGTTCAAGGGCAGTGCGATATTCATTACGAACATCAAGTTCGACAACGTTAAGTCTAAGAAGCTACGTGATCACCTGGAAGCACTTGAATCCAGATGCCATTACATAGATCTAACCATAGACACTGAACGTGAGAAGATGTTACGTATCAAGCAGATCACGGGCGATGGCATGCTTGATGAATATGCATTGGGCGAAACGGTCGTGGACGATATCGTTGACTTCATCGATATCAACAAGAAGCGACTGAGAGAATTGAGTCTGCGAACAGTACTTAAGGTCGCGGACTTGGCCAAGGCGTTTCCAGATAGATGGGAAGCCATGGCAGAGAATACAGTGATGCGTAGAAGCTAATGCTCCGCCACTGTAGAAACACAGAGCTATCTTAGCCCTCACGCTCTGTGTTCACCATAGCCCGGGTATAGGACTTGCCCTCGTCCTGCCCGGGCTATTCATTTAGGGGTTGACAAAACACATTGATAGATCATATACTGTAAGTATAATTAATTAAAGAGGGTACTAGATGACATACATGATAGACAGATGGAACGAAGGCGAAGTTAAGTTTGTGGACGGAGCCGTGGGTTGGATCATGAAGGACGGTGAGTTCCGTCCGCTCATGAGTGACGCAGTGGCTGAGCTACATGACGCAGGCTACATCAGCTCCATAACAGTAGAGGCAACTCGCATAGCTAGGGATCGTTATGTACAGCGAACGCTGGCTGAGTACAGGGTGGCACAGCAGAACAGAACGCCCGAGCAGATAGCAGAGGAGCGTTACGAGGCTAGGGCCGCTATGGGGCCGGGCGTGGAGATGGTAAACATTTTTACGGGCGAGACTTACACGACATAGGGGCAACGAAATAAAAAAATAAAAAGGTCCTTCGGGGCCTTTTTTTATGAAAAAAATTTTCGAGGGGTGAGGGGCTAGTATACAAAAAATCTAAGTGCTGTTTTGCTAGGGCTACCGATGCCAAATCACCAGCCAGAATCTGTAAGTACTTCTTATAAATTTTTTGTAATTTGATTTTTTTGGCTGTAGAACCAATTTCGGGTAAGTACAGTATGCTGTATCTATTCTTGTTAGTCACTGTGGTCAATGGTGTTGCTGTAACTGATCGCAACACGGGTTACTTCACCTATGAAGCCTGTTCACGGTATGAGTCACACAACACACACTGTACGCCACACTACATACAGTTGAGATAAGTAATCACATGCAAATAGGAATAGGACCGCTCGTAGCACTGTTGTTAGCACTAGTGGCATACATAAGGAAACGCTTTGTTAGAAAGCACAGCTGACATGCAACTCACAGCAGGCGTCATACTGCTTATAATCATGTTCTTGATACTGTTGGGACTGTTTGATCCTCCACGACGCTAGTTATCGCACACACCAATCAAACTTCTGCTTACGCATGTTTATGCCCTGCTCACCGTACACACATCTATCTGCGTGTTCCTTAAACTCCTGCCAGTTCCAAAACATACGATCACACTCAGGACACGAACACCATCCCATGCGTTTGTAAAAGTCCTGTTCATCGTCCCAGTTGTAGTCCATCATTGCATCATGTCCATCATGTGTGGATACTCCTTAAGAAACTCATGTGGTTTAAGTGGATCACAACCAACAGCCTGCAACATGCGTACTCCACGTTCCGTGAGCCATATGGCACCAGTTCTATCAGTAGCAATGTACTGCTTGTCAAAGTAAGGCTGTAACAGTTTCATAGCTTCTGTGTCTCGCTTTTCGTAGTGTCCGCTCTTTGCATTTATAATCAATAGATAGTCTCTGTACTTCAGTTCTCTGTCTTCGTAACGTGCTAGTTCTTTCTGTTCCATATGATCTCCTCTACAGTATTTACATGTGACAGAGTCAACAGGTAATCTTCCTGGCCAAATCTCCGCTACCGTTCTATCGCTAACCGCTGGCGCTTCGCGTGTACTAAAATCGCTGAACCGCTTCGCGGCTGTAATCTGCGTGTTCCGCCTGGGGCGGCTAAATATACACAACGGGAGAACACAATGGCTTTGAATCACAAGGGAATAGATCAGGTACTTGCGGTGGCCAGCACCATAGCAAGTGTGGAAGCAACCACTGTATATCCTAAGGGCATGTTGGTTGTGGATTCATCAAACAACATCAGGATAGGAGATGGCTCCACGGCTGGTGGTACGGGAATAGCAGGTGCAAGTGGTTACGCTAACACGGACGTGGACGCACACCTAAACACTGGCACGGCAACGGCCAATCAAGTGCTGAGTTGGACAGGCACGGACTATGATTGGGTAGCACAGTCAGGTGGAGGCGGTGGTGGTTCACTCAACAACATAGTTGAGGACACAACACCACAGCTGGGTGGCAATCTGGACGCACAGGCATTTGACATCACCACAACGGGAAAGATACTGTACTCAAACATGTATGCCGCAGAAGGTGATCTTCCCTCAGCAACAACCTATCACGGCATGTTTGCTCACGTTCACGCCACGGGTGCTGGTTACTTTGCTCATGGTGGCAACTGGATCAAGCTGGCAAACTACACGGAACTATCACCATACCAAACTGTTGGAACACTGGGCACAAACATAGACCTACATCTAAATCAATCAAATCCCACATCAGGATACGTGTTAAGTTGGAACGGATCAGACTATGCTTGGACGGCCAACGGTACTGGTAGTGGATTGGGTGATGTGGTTGATGATACTACTCCACAGCTTGGTGGAGATCTAGACACCAACGGCAAGAACATACTGCTGTTGAACAACAGGATCAAATACAACTCAGCTGGCGGAAGCATGTTGGACTTTACCGTGGATCAATACTCTGTTCCCAACAACACCGTGTTGAGCAGTGTGGGAAGCATCAACCTTTTCCTAGACTCAAACAGTGCGGATGTTAGTGGTGACACAGCATTTAGAATCTTTGATACAACAGATCCAGATGGCACAGTAACCGAAGCCAATAACATTTTCAAGGTAGCAGACACGGGCGATGTTTCCATAAAAGGAAAACTACAGTTTCCTGATGGTGGTGCCAGTAGCAACTATGCAG
>LUMC01000689.1_pt1 | contig 12313 bp, 13 predicted proteins | sample 729671 | NCBI WGS metagenome assembly LUMC01 (sample SAMN03860273, study PRJNA289734) | marine metagenome | biome: seawater column; feature: ocean; material: water; isolation source: Red Sea water column Station 91 - depth 10m | place: Saudi Arabia: Red Sea | collected 2011-10-15 | depth 10 m | reverse complement strand
CATTGTAATTTCAAAGTTGAAAATGAATTAAAAAAAGACATCAACATTTTAAGTGAATTCATTTACGATTTGACATTATCACTTAATGGAAGTATTGCGGCAGAGCATGGATTAGGACAAAAGAAAAATATGCTACTAAAAAAATATAAATCCAAAGAATATTATGATTTTCTTAAAAATTTTAAAAATTACTTAGATCCAAAAAAAAATCTTGGAGCTAATAAACTATTTAAGTCCTAAAAAGTCTTTTAGTTTAAAATAACTCATCGCAAGAACCAAAAGTGGAGTATCAATTACACCAAATCCTGGAAAATTTCTATGTTGTAATTTTTCAAATAAGGGAAAATTTGAATTACTTGAGATTACAGTTTGCGCCAACATTTTTCCAACCATGGTTGTCAAAGCGAGGCCATGACCAGAATAACCTTGGGCAAAATAAATATCATTATTGATAGCGCCTATATGTGGAAATCTATTTGCAGTAATTGCGACATGGCCGCTCCAAGTACACCACGCGTTATATTTTTCAATTCCTGGGAGTATCTTTCTTATGCTTTTTTTTAATGAATTTTCTAAATTTATTGGATCAATATTTGAATAACTTACTCCACCACCAAATATCAAGTTATTATTTCCATCTAATCTAAAGTAATTTAGAACGAATAGCATGTCACCTACGGTAATTTTCCTTTTAAAGTAATTAGATAGAACTTGATTTGGAATTTCAGTGTATGCTGAAACATATGTTTTTACTGGCATGATTTTTCTTCTGAGATCTTTGTTCAAGTTATCTAAATAAGCATTACAACATAGAACCATTTTGTCAGCAGTAACTTCTAATTTATTAGTCAGTTGAATTTTTATTTTTCCTTCATGTTTATATGATAAGACCTCACTTTCTTCATAAACTTTACAATTTTTATTTTTTAGGAGTTCTTTAGCTAAACCAAGACAGTAATTTAAAGGATGGATTTGTCCACACTCAGAGTCGTACATAGCTGATTGATAATATGGGCTATCAAAATAATCTTGCATTTGATTTTTGGATAAATATTGAGCTGACTCATAATCAAATTGATTATGAAGTTGATCTATAAATTTTTTTAATTCCTCATCATGGGATTTTGTAACACTTGTTAGCAAATATCCTTCGATTAAATCGCAATCTATATTGAGATCTTTAATGTTTTTTTTAACTTCACGAACTGCATCAACAGTAAAATTCCACAAAGTTTTGATTTCATCTTCACTATGTTTTTGACTTGAATAATCATCTGATGAAAAACCATGTAAAAGCTGTCCACCATTTCTACCCGAAGCCCCCCAACCTATCTTATTTTTCTCTAAAATTACGATTTTAAGATTTGGGTTAGTTTTATTTAGATAATAGGCCGTAGCTATGCCAGAAAGACCAGCGCCTATAATACAAACATCGCATTGTAAGCTTTCATTTAATCTGTTAGAATCAAACTTATATGTCTTTGTTCTTACATAGTAATTATCTGAATAATTCATCAGATACATAAATAACAAATTTTACACAACACTTACACTCATGAATAATTATATAGAATGGTTTAAAAAGAATAAAATTACAGAGGTGGAATGCCTAATTCCCGATAATTCAGGTATTCCCAGAGGTAAGATTCTTCCAACCAAAAAATTTTTAAGCTCTTTTGAATCTGGAGGGCTGAGACTACCTCTTCATTTATTTAAATTAGCGGTATCTAGAAGTGTCTCTTATTCAATTGATGATCAACTTTTAAATCCTACTGACGGAGATTTTATACTCAAACCAGATTTCAACACTTTAAGGGTAGTGCCTTGGTATGAAGAGCCTACTGCACAAATAATATGTGATGCTGTAGATAGTAAAGAGAATGAAATTGAAGTTTATTCAAGAGGAATCTTAAAAAGAGTAATAAGTTTATTCAATAATATAGGGCTTGAACCTATCATTGCTCCCGAAATTGAATTCTATTTGGTTAAAAAAAATAACGATCCCGATTATCCACTTGAGACACCTTCAGGACAATCTGGAAGAATAGAAAAAGGAAATCAATCATATGGCATTGATGCCATTAATGAGTTTGATCATATTTTTGAGGATCTTTATGATTATTGTGAAGCACAAGACTTAGATGTTGAGAATATAAACCATGAGGATGGACCTGCTCAAATGGAAATTAATTTTAAACATGGTAATCCATTGGATTTAGCAGATCAGGTCTTTTTATTTAAAAGAACATTAAGACAAACTGCTCTCAAACATAATCTTTATGCTACCTTTATGGCTAAACCATTAGAGGACTCACCTGGTAATTCGATGCACATACACCAATCATTATTAAAAAAAGGAAAGCCAGTTTTTGTGAATAAAGATTTAAACACAACTAATTATTTTGATCGCTACCTTGGAGGATTACAAAAATATTCAAAATCCTTCCTGCCTTTATTTGCGCCTAACGTAAATTCATTTAAAAGATTAAGAGGCTATTGGGAAGAAGGCACTCCATTTAATTTAAACTGGGGCTATGAAAATAGAACGTGTGGATTTAGAGTTCCAAACTTTAATTCAGCTCAACAAGCAAGAATTGAAAATAGACTTTGCGGTTCAGATGTTAACCCTTATTTAGCAATATCTGCAACTTTGGCCGCTGGCTACTTAGGAATAAAAAAGAAATTGAAAGCTACGCAAGAAACAAAAAAAGCAGCATATAACGTAAATGTTTCGCTCACAGAAAGTATTTACCAGTCAATTGATATGTTTTCTCGATCCAAAGAAGCAAAAGAAATTTTTGGTGAAACTTTTGTTGAGCTTTTTTGTTCAATTAAGGATTTAGAAGTTAATGCCTACAATAAAATAATAACTGCCTGGGAACGTGAATATTTACTTTTGAACGTTTGATCGATTAACAAAATAAAAAATAATTGCGGCTATTACCACAAATAACATAATTATTGACGATAGTGCATTCACTTCAGGGCTTAAGCCTAATCTTACCTTTGAAAAAACTACTATAGGTAATGTATTTGCTCCAGGACCAGTTGTGAAGCTGGCAACAACTAAATCATCTAAAGAGAGAGTAAATGCAAGAAGCCAACCCGAAATAATTGAAGGTAATATTACAGGAGCTGTAATCTTCCAAAAAATTTTATTAGGCACTGTGCCTAAATCTTGCGCAGCTTCTTCAATATTTCTATCATAACTGCTTAATCGGGATTGAATTATTACTGCAACAAAAGCTACAGAAAAAGTAATATGTGAAATTAAAACTGTTAATTGTCCTTTACTTGAAGGAAATCCGATCAAATGGTTTGTAGAAATGAAAAATAGCAATAATGAAAGCCCCAAAATGATTTCTGGCATTACTAAAGGAGATGAGCTTAAAAAAATAAAAAAGGGACGCCCGGGTATCTTAGGTTTCCTGACCAAAGAATATCCGATCATTACACCTAATAAAGTTGCAAATGTAGCAGACAAAGATGCAATCTTTATACTTATCATAAAGGCCTCTAAGATTTGCTCATTTTGAAAAAGTTCACCATACCACCTAAAAGAAAAACCTTTCCATACCATCACTCTTTTATTGTCATTAAATGAATAAGCTATCAAAGTCAAAATAGGGAAATATAAAAAAGCAAATCCAATTGTTAAGAAAAATGATTTAAGAAATATTTTATTCATTTTTAAAATTATATTTTGCATACATTAATTGAAATATGATTATTGGAATTACTAAAATAAATATACCAGACATAGCTAAAGCACTTGCAATTGGCCAGTCTCTATTTACAAAAAACTCATCCCAAATTATTTTTCCAAAATATAGTTTGTCACTTCCGCCAAGTAGTTCAGGAATAACAAACTCCCCTACCACAGGTATAAAAACTAACATACTTCCAGCTACAATTCCGGGTAAAGATAAAGGGATAATTACTTTAAAGAAGGTTTTAAAAGGTTTTGCACCTAAATCACTTGAGGCATCAATTAAATTCAAATCAAATTTAACTAAATATCCATATAAAGGTAGTATCATAAAAGGCAAGTATGTATAAACAACCCCTAGGATCACAGCATAGTGGTTATGCAACATAGATAAAGGTTGATCAATAAATCCAAACTTTATCAAAATAGTATTGATTATTCCCGAACCTCGGATAACCAATTAGCAAACATATCAATGTTGAAGTAAAGGCTAGAGTTAAAGAATTTAAGTAAGATCTCAAATAAAATGAGTCTGAGAAAATAAATGCATAATTAGATAAAGTTGCATTTATTGAAAATCCTTCCTCGGTAAAAGCAAACATATCTCGATATGGTGGCATCCCCCATTCAGAAACAGAGATAGAAATTTTAAATATTAAAGCTAACGGAATAAAAAAGAATAAAACTAACCAAAAATATGGAGTAAAAACAAACCAAAAGTTTTGTTTTTTTAAAAAATTAGTCATCAAAGAAAAAAATAGAGTCTTCGCTCCACGTACATATGACCTTGTCATCCCATTTAATTTTTAAATTTTCTGCTACTTCTTCATTTTGCATAAATGCATAAAAATTAAATCCATTAGACTCAATTAAATATTTTGTATAACTACCAAGATAAGCTACCTCTTTAACTACACCCAAACATTGATTTTGAGTATTTTGATTTTCAAATTTTTGAATTTTTATCTTCTCGGGTCTTATTAAGCATAAGTTTTTATTTTGAGAGGTATTATTAGAAACCTCAACATTCAGTTCTTTAATAAGTGTTTTTTCATTAATTTTATCTAAATGAAATAAATTTGCCGTACCAATAAAATTAGCAACGTATTTATCAGATGGCTTTTCATATACTTCAACTGGATTACCAACTTGAAGTATATTTCCTTCCTTCATAATAGCCATTCTATCAGAAAGGGACATTGCCTCTTCTTGGTCATGAGTAACAATTATGAAGGTAATTCCTAATTTATATTGAAGATTTACTAGCTCAAACTGGGTTTGGACTCTTAATTTTTTATCTAATGCAGCCAAAGGTTCATCAAGTAGTAAAAGCTTAGGCTTTTTTACAAGACAGCGAGCTAAAGCTACTCTTTGTTGCTGCCCTCCAGAAATCTCAGTGATTTTTCTATTCTCTAATCCTGTTAATTCTAGTAAAACAGTTATCTCTTTTACCCTATGATCAATTTCATTATTTTCTAAATTTTCCTCTTTAAGGCCAAACTCAATATTTTTTTTTACATTTAAATGTGGGAATAGAGCATAATTTTGGAACATTATATTAAGTGGTCTCAAGTAAGGAGGTAAAGATGTTATATCTTCTCCATCTAAATAAATTTTTCCACTATCAGGCTTTTCAAAGCCAGCTATTATTCTTAATAGTGTTGATTTTCCACAGCCAGATGACCCTAAAAGACTAAAAAGTTCTGACTTGTTGATATCTAAGCTGACATTATCCAAAGCTTTTGTATTTCCAAAACTCTTGGACACACTTTCTATTTTTAGAAAGGACTCTGACATCTATAAATAAAAAAGCACAACCTGCAAATCACAAGTTGTGCTTTTCATAAATGAATTATTTATTGAGCTGCTTTAAAGCTATTGAAGATTCTAGAAGAAATTCTAGATTTTTGTGGAGAGTCAGCAGTATCTGCAAATAGCTTTAGTAAGGTCTCCTCTGTAGGGTAAATAGCCGGATCCTCTAATATTTCAGGATCGATTAAACCCTCAGTTGTGTTAGCAACTAAGTTTGGATTTGAATACCAGACGTAGTTAGTGATTTCCGCGACTACCTCTGGTCTTAAAATATAGTCAATAAATTTATGAGCATTATCTACGTTTTTAGCATCAGCTGGAATACCCATCATATCAAACCAAATAACAGTTCCCTCATTAGGAATAGAATACCACACCTCTTCGATTTCTTCATAGGCAGCAATGAAAACATCCCCAGACCAACCAACAGCTAGACAAATTTCTCCATTTGCCAAATCGTCAATATATTGAGATGAGTCAAAATATTTTATGTAAGGTCTGATTTGTTTTAAAAGCTCTAAAGCTTCTTCATTTGCTTTTGTGTTTTCAGTATTTGCATCATACCCAAGATAATTTAATGCTATTTCAACTACTTCACTTGGTGCATCAAGCATGGCAACTCCACAATCAGCATATTTAGATATTTCATCTGGGTTGAAAATAATATCCCATGACTCAACATCTCCACCTCTCTCTTCCACAGCAGCCACATTGTATCCGATACCAGTAGTTCCATACATATAATTGACAGAATATTCTCCACCTGGATCATGGGCATCAGTTTTTTCTAAAACACTAGGATCAAGGTTTGATAAGTTAGGAAGTTTACTTTTATCTAACTTTTGAAAAACACCTGCTTTAATTTGGTTTTCCATAAATGAACCCGAAGGAACAACTATGTCATATCCACTTCCACCTGCTAAAAGCTTCGCCTCTAATACCTCATTAGAGTCAAAGACATCATAAGTTACGTCAATACCGGTCTCTGCTTCAAAATTAGCAATAGTGTCTTCTGCGATATAGTCAGACCAGTTATAAATAAAAAGCTCTTCAGCGTTCGAACTTAAAGGTAACGCTAAAAGAAAGATAATTGATAAAATTTTTTTCATACGACCTCTCCTCTTAAATATAATTTTAAGTAATAAATACTATTATAGTTTTATTTAAAAATCACAGATTTTTTTATATAAATCAGGCCTTCTATCTCTAAAATTTCCCCAAGATTGGCGGTATTTTTTTATTTCTTCCAAATCAAATTCTTGAGAAATTATACCCTCAGATTTTTCATCCATAGTTTTGATAATATTACCCATATGATCAGTAATAAAAGAACTTCCATAAAAAGTAAGGCTAATATCTTGTTCAGTTTCTATTCCAATTCTATTAGATGCAATAACAGGAATTTGGTTTGCTGCAGAATGACCTATCATAACGTTCTGCCAATGAAGTTTAGAATTAATATTAGGATCATGTGGTTCAGATCCTATAGCAGTTGGATATAAGAGAATATCTGCACCCATCAAAGTCATAGATCTTGCACATTCAGGAAACCATTGATCCCAACAAATACCACAACCAATATTTCCAAAATCAGTTTTAAAAACTTTAAAACCTGTATTTCCAGGAGTGAAATAAAATTTTTCATTGTATCCAGGCCCATCTGGAATATGAGATTTACGATAAACCTCACTTAATTTACCATGAGAGTCAATTACAATTAATGAATTAAAATAATTTTGTCCTTGTTTTTCAAAAAAACTAATTGGAATGACAATATTATTTTTCTTACAATAATTTGAAAAAATAGAAAATAACTCATTATCTAAGCTTGAAATAGCGTAATCAAAAAATTTAGCATTTTGAGTAGAACAAAAATACTCACTTTGAAATAATTCTTGCAACAATAAGACATTTACACCTTCAGCTACAGCCTGATCAGCTAAATTTAAAGCTTTATTTATATTGTCTTCGATATTTCCTTTTATTGTTTGGAATTGAGAAGCAGCTACTTTAATTTTCATATCTTTGGCATATTCATAGTAACACAGTGAATATTTCCTCCCCCGTAATTTATATTTGATGTTTCAATCATTTTTATTTTTTTACTTGGAAAAAGTGATTGAAATATATCATAAACTTCTAAATCCTCATCAACATTAAATTTTGGAACTAATAGAGAATTTTTACAAAAATAAAAATTAATATATGAAGCGACTCACCTGGTAAAGGAATTTCAATAATTTCAATTTTTGGATTTAATCTAGAAAGATATTCCTCAACTAATTCTTTAGCTTCTTGAAGGATATAGTAATTTTTAGATGTATTGTCTTTAGTGCTGGCTATTAGATATTGATCATTTCCTATTGGACAAAAAATATTATCTATATGTCCATCAGTATCATCGCCAAATAGTCCTTCTTTAAGCCAAATAACGTTTTTAAGGCTAAACTGTTTTTTTAATTCTTCCTCCAAAAATTGTTTTGAGAGATTATTGCGATTTGAGTTTAAAAGAACACTTTCAGTAGTAAATAAATTTCCTTGATCATCATAAGTTATTCCACCACCCTCTAACGTAATTGGGGAATTCTTATATGGGATCTTGAATTGATCACATATGATATCTGATAACAAATTATCATTTTTATAATTTGGATATTTTCCATATCCATTAAAATTAAAATTAATTGACTTTAGCTGTTGTTCTTCTTTATAAAATATTGGAGCTATATCCCTCATCCATGAGTCATCTAAATTAACTTCTATGATTGAGATTTTTTGATTAGAAACTGTTAATCTACAATCTTTTATATCTTGAGAGTTACAATAGATATATACAGGTTCTTCTTCTGCTAATTGATTAGCTAGATTTGAAATTTCTTTTCTTGCAGAGTGTATTTGAGATCCATAAAGCTCTAAATTGCATGGCCATGCAATTAAGCAGCGCTCATGATCATACCATTCTGGAAATCTTGTACCTGAATGACCAGAGATATGACTTATTAGTTTGGAATAGATCGGTGGATAAAGCAAAAACTCTACTCAAGAATAAAATTAATGTTAATGAGCTAGATATTTCAAACTTGTCAAAAAAATTAGATAAAAATGATTTAATTGTATCAATGCTTCCTGCTTCAATGCATATTGAAATTGCTGAGCTTGCGATAAAGTTTAAATGTCACCTCGTTACTTCAAGTTATTATGACCCTCAATATGAAAAGTTAGAACCAAAATTTATTGATAATGATTGTCTGTTTGTTTGCGAATGTGGATTAGATCCTGGAATAGACCATTTATTAGCGCATAAGCTTATTCAAGAATTTGATAAAGAAAATCATCAAGATATCAAATCAATTGATTTTAAAAGTATGTGTGGAGGTTTTCCAGATATGCCTAATAATTTTAAATATAAATTTAGTTGGTCACCACTTGGTGTTTTAAAAGCACTCAATACTCCAGCAAAACTTATTAAAAACTTTTCTGAGATAAAATCAGAAAAACCTTACAAAAAAATTAATTTTATTAAATTTAATAATGAAAAATTTGAAACTTACCCAAATAGAAACTCAATTCCATATATTAATGAATACAACTTAGACAAATATTCAGATATTTTAGAACATTTCGAAAGAGGTACAATTAGACTAGATGGATGGTCAAAAGCTTGGGAAGAAATTTTTAAAAACATTGAAAATAAGATTGATTTAGAAAATCTTAGTAAAAAATTATGGGAAGAAAACCAGTATGATAATTTTGAAGATGATAGGGTTTTATTATACGTAAAAATAAATTCAAAAAATTCTAATAACAATGAAATTTTTAATAAAACTCTCTATCTAGATGAATCTCGTCCAATTATAAACTCTGCTATGTCTCAATGTGTTTCTTATACTGTTGCTTTTACAATTGAGTGCATAATGAATTCAAAAAATAAAAAAGGAATTCATAGAATATTTCATGATGAAAAAAACGTTAATTATATTTTAAATAAATTAAATGAATATGGAATTAAGATTAAACGGTTATGAATATTTGTATCCTTAAAGAAAATAAATCTAATGAATTTAGAACCCCTCTAATTCCTGCGGATATAAAATTATTAAAAAAAAAATACCCTAAATATAATTTTTATATAGAGCCATCTAAAAATAGAATTTTTTCAGACAGTCTTTTTTATCAGTCGGGCTGTAAAAAATATACTTCTCAAAATATTGATTTATTCCTCTCTGTTAAAGAAGTATCTACAAGGATAATAAAAACAAATCAAAATTTTATGATGTTTTCTCATACTGTTAAAGGACAGGCATATAATATGCCTCTTTTAAAAAAAATTTTAAAGAATGACTGCTCTCTTATTGATTATGAATTATTGAAAGATAAAAAAAGAAATAGATTAATTGGATTTGGATACTTTGCGGGCATCGTGGGGGCATTCTTAACAATTAAAAAGCACCTTAAAATTAATTCTTCTTCAAAATACCCATATAAAATTGATGAATTAATATCAATACTTTCAAAAAAAGATCTGAAGAATTTACGAATACTTATTACTGGGGAGGGGTCAGTCTCAAAAGGTGTACAATTTCTTTTGAAGAAAATAGGTATTAAAGAGAAAAAAAATTTAAAAATAAATAAATCTAGCTCTTATTTCAAAGTTCTATCTCCTATCGAGTATTATAAAAGGCTTGATAAAAGGTTTAGCTTTAAAGATTTAAACAATGGAATAGGTGATTATAAGTCAATTTTTCCAAAATATTTTAATGAATATAATATTTTTCTTTCATGCCATTATTGGGACTCAAGATTTCCTAAATTATTTGAACTGAATGAAGTTGATAAAAATTTTTTTCAAACTATAGGCGATATTACTTGTGATATTAATGGCTCAATTCCTAGTACCTCAAAAAGCACAACTTTAAAAAAACCATACTACAAGTTTAGGAATACAGATATTATGGCTGTCGATAATCTACCTAGTGCATTGCCAGAAGAGTCTTCTGAGCATTTTAGTAAAGTGTTAACTTCTTTACTTCCTTCAATTTTAAATAGTCTCAATAAAGAGAGTATTGAAGAATTTTATATTTCAAAAAAGGGTTATCTAAATTTTAGATATATAAATCTATTAAAAAATTTAATTTAAAACTAAGTAAAAACCTGTCAGTATTAGTAAAAGAGCAAATAAGAACTCAATTAATTTCTTTATAAATTGATTTGAAATCATTGTTTTGATTAAACTTCCAAACAAAGCCCAAATACTTATACAAGGGAAACTAACTAGAGAGGACATTAATCCAGTGAAAAGGACAGCTATCCATAATTTCTCTTCTAAGGGCATGAAGCCAGATGCAACCGTAATGGCTATAGTCCAAGCTTTGGGGTTAACCCACTGAAATAAAGCAGCTTCATATGCTCTCAGTGGCCTTCCAGACTCCTTTTGGTATTCCTTGATGGAACCTATCATTTGATATGCTAAATATAAAAGATATGCGAAACACAACCATCTTAATATGATCTGAAGTCCTGGGTAATCAATTAAAATAAATCCCAACCCTAGGCAAATTAAAGAAACCTGAATAGCGTGACCAAAGGCAATACCTGAAATATGTGGTAATGATCTTTTGAACCCAAATTTTAAACCTGAAATAGTGAGCATAGCATTATTTGGGCCAGGAGTGATAAACATCACCATATAGTAGGATACCAAAGCCAGAACTAAAGGTATGTCGATCAAATATTACTTTATTGAGAATTGATTATTCTTAAACAAAACATGAATAGGAACGCCGGTAGATAATTCAACTGAATTAATTTCATTTGGACTATAAATATTCATCACAATCAACAGTGCTCTTAAAGAGTTTCCATGAGCGGCAATCAAAATATTGTGATTATCATTATTTTGAATTTCTTTAAAAATCACCTCATCAAAATATGATCGAACTCGAGCCACCACATCCTCTAAACTTTCCCCATTTGGAGGTTGATCTGAGTATCCCCTCCTCCATTTTTGAACCTGTTTATCTCCAAACTTTTCAGCTGTCTCCTGTTTGTTTAAACCAGTTAAATCTCCATAATCTCTCTCATTAAGGTTGATATTTTTGACTATTTTACCTTTATCGTTCAATTCTTCCCATTGTGATAAATTTTCTAAAATTATTTTAGCTGTGTCTTGAGCTCTTTTCAGTTCACTAGTAAATACCAAGTCAAACTTCAATTGTAATTCTTTGAAATTTTGGCCTGCCTTATTTGCTTCCTCAACTCCTTGACTAGATAACTCTATGTTCTTAAAACCTGTAAACAAATTCAATTTGTTCCATTCACTTTGACCGTGTCGGATTAATAAAATATTTTTCATTATTTGTGATATATAGTATTTATTAGATATGGTCAAATTTCGAATAGAAAAAGATAGTTTAGGTGAAGTCAAAGTTGAGAATGAAAAACTTTGGGGGGCCCAAACGCAAAGATCTATCCAAAACTTTAAAATAGGAGTTGGTAAATTTCATTTTCAAAAGGTATTCATTGAAGCAATTGCCCTACAAAAAAAAGCATGCGCTATGGCAAACTACAACTGCAAACTTCTTTCTAAAAAACATGTTGATACGATAGCTAAAGTTTGTGATTTGATTATTGATCAAAAACTTGAAGATCATTTCCCTTTAGTAGTTTGGCAAACTGGCTCAGGTACCCAAATAAATATGAATTTAAATGAAGTTATAGCGAATAAATCTAATCTGCTTTTAGGCTCAAAACTCCCAAGTAATAAACCGCTTCATCCCAATGATGATATTAATA
>LUMC01000505.1_pt1 | contig 12317 bp, 9 predicted proteins | sample 729671 | NCBI WGS metagenome assembly LUMC01 (sample SAMN03860273, study PRJNA289734) | marine metagenome | biome: seawater column; feature: ocean; material: water; isolation source: Red Sea water column Station 91 - depth 10m | place: Saudi Arabia: Red Sea | collected 2011-10-15 | depth 10 m | reverse complement strand
CAATTGAAGACAATGCTGAACCTCTACTAGGCCTGGCTTCATGTATTAATATCGATGATACTAAATTAGCAATTCAGCTAGCAAAAAAAGCTTTAGCTAAAGATCCCAAATATGTCAATTATGATTATAGAAAAGAACAGTTATGGGGAGAAAAATTACAAGCCTCTACAGAAATTCTTTTACAAAATAAACAACTAAAAAATGATGTAATACTGGCAAAATCCAAAATAAATGAATCATCTTAATGTTCAATACTGGTAAATATTGTTTTACCTATTAGTCTTAATTTAGTTAATTAATAATTATTCAATTTTGCGCTCTAATGGATAAGAAAAACTTCACTTCCATCTCACTTCAAGAAGAAATGCAACGTTCTTATTTGGAGTATGCAATGAGCGTAATAGTTGGACGTGCTTTGCCTGATGCAAGAGACGGTCTTAAACCTGTACAAAGAAGAATCATATTTGCAATGTACGAATTAGGTTTAACACCTGATAAACCATTTAGGAAGTGTGCAAGAGTTGTTGGGCTCCAATAGCTCATAAAGGATTTCTTGAAGAAATTGCATCAGAAACAGTAAACTTTTCAAATAACTTTGACGGTTCTCAAAAAGAACCAGATGTTTTGCCAGCTCAACTTCCATTTTTATTGTTGAACGGCTCATCAGGTATTGCTGTTGGCATGGCAACAAATATTCCGCCTCACAACCTAGGCGAAATTGTAGATGGTTTAGTTGCCTTAGTTAAAAATAAAGATATTAGTGATAAAAAACTTTCTAACATTATCAAAGGACCTGATTTTCCTACAGGCGGAGAATTAATTTATAGTCATGCAATAGAAGAACTTTATCAAACTGGAAAAGGATCTATAACGATAAGAGGAGTTGTAAATACGGAAGAGGTAAATTTAGGCAAAGGGAAACATAAAAAGAATGCAATAATCATTACTGAACTTCCTTACCAAATTAATAAAGCAGGTTGGATTGAAAAACTCGCAGAACTTGTTAATTCAGGCAAGATTATTGGGATTTCTGATATTAGGGATGAGAGCGACAGAGATGGAATGAGAATTGTAATAGAACTAAAAAAAGATTCTAATTCTGAACTTGTTATTTCTAATTTATATAAAAAAACAACTCTCCAAACAAACTTTGGCGCAATATTCTTAGCTTTAATTAAAGGCAAACCTGTACAACTAAATCTGAAAAAATATCTCAACTATTTTCTTGAATTTAGAGAAGAAACAATTAGAAAAAGAACTTTTTATTTTCTAAAAAACACTCTTGATAAACTAGAAATATCAGAAGGTTTATCTAAAGCTACAAAAAACATAAAAAAAGTTATCGCAATTATTGAAGAATCAGAAAATTCTGTGCAAGCTAGATCAAAATTAGTAGAAAATTTTTTCTTAAGTGAAAAACAGGCAAATTCAGTTTTGGATATGCCACTAAAAAAATTAACAAATCTAGAAAAAAATCAAATTGATAATGAAATAAAAAATTTAGAAGAAAAAAAGAATTATTTTCAAAAATTATTGAACGAAAGAGAATTATTACTTGAATTACTTATAGAAGAATTATTAATATTAAAGAAAAAATACAATGTTATACGTAAAACAAAAATAATTAAAAATATAAATCAAAATGAAGAATTAGAAACGCTTAATAATCAGATATTAGAAGACTTTATAAATAAAAAAACAAAATTATACATAGACAATAGACTTTATTTAAAAAGGATGATTTTAGGTAATTACAAGAAATCATTTGAGGTTGTAAATAAAATTATAGATAATAAAAATATTCAAAAATTTATATGTAATATTGAAAAAAATATAAAATTAATTGGAATAACAAATACGGGAAAAGTATTTAACATTGATTGGGAATCAAATATTAATAAAGACTATAAATTAGATAATAAAATTCTTGGAAATATTCATCCTAGTGAAATAATAAATTTTCATTCAATTAAAAAAGAAACTAGAAATTATTTATGCATATTAAATTCAGATGGAAGATTTAAAAAAGTTTTATTTGATGAAGATATGATTAAAAGCAATAGATCTTTCACTATTACAAAATTAAAAAATAATTTAAAAACAATTGATTCTTTTATTTCTAATGAAAGCAAAGATTTAATAATATTAACCTCAATAGGAAGAATTTTTAAATTTAATTTATCAAATAAATTTTTAACGCCAACTTCTAAACAATCCCAAGGATTAATAATTGCAAAACTTTTACCATCTGAAAAAATCGTTTCTTGTTGTACATTTAATGATGGAGAAAATATTTTTTTAATATCTAAACAAGGAAAAATCTTTTGCATAAATAGTAATGAAATTTACTGCTCAAATGAATACAGTTTGGGATATTTGAATGAAAAAACCCAACTTAAAAACGATTACTTCCTCAAAATAATGGCAAGTAACCATTACCTTGATATTGAAACTAATAAAAATAAATCTGCAAGATTAGACCTAAATAAATTAAATTTCAAATCCAATAAATCAAACTTTTTAATTGATTTTTTAAAATTAGATAATGATGAATACCTTGAAAATTGTTTCCGACTTGAAAACTTTCTCGACTAAGATTTATATTCATTTTCAACCCAATTTAAGTATTCTTGATTTACTGTTCCAGTTACATAATCACCAGTAAAACAACTCATCTCTAAACCTTTAATAGGAGAATCACCAGGAGCTGCTGATGTAAAAAAAACTTTATTTGCTCCTGCATCTTTAGCCATCTGGACAATTTCTTTTGAAGTAGTACCTCTTACTATCGAGTCATCAACAATTAATACATTTTTATTTTTAAACTCTGCACTCATGGCATTTAATTTTTGCCTTACAGATTTCTTACGTTTCTGCTGACCAGGCATTATGAATGTTCTGCCAACATATCTATTTTTAAAAAAACCTTCCCTATATTCTATCCCTAACTGTCTTGCAACTTGCATTGCCGCGGGTCGAGAAGAATCAGGAATAGGCATAACTACATCAATATCTCCAGAATTGATTGTTTCTTTTATTGTTTCTGCTAAATAATCTCCCATCTTTAAACGAGCTTTATAGACTGAAATTCCATTCATAATTGAATCTGGCCTAGCTAAGTAAACATATTCAAAAGCACAGGGAAATAACATTGGATTTTCAGAACATTGCTTAGAGAAAAACTCCCCATCAAGATTTATAAAAACAGCTTCTCCTGGATCTACATCTCTCACTACTTCATAATCATTATTCTCAAGTACTAAAGATTCGCTTGCAACCATCCATTCTTCTTTTTTTGTGGTTAATGAAAGTCTTTTCCCTATGACTAAAGGCCTAATACCAAAAGGATCTCTAAATGCTAATAAACCATGTCCTGAAATTAACGCAATTGAAGCATATGACCCCTGAATTCTTTTATGTAAAGATTTGACCGCATTAAAAATAATATCAGGTTCTAATTCTTGATTATGAATTTGTTCTTGTAATTCTGTCGCAAATACATTTAACAACATTTCAGTATCACTTGAAGAATTTGTATGCCGCTTGTCGACATTAAATAACTGTTTTTCTAAATCTCTGGTATTAGTCAAATTTCCATTATGTATCAAAACAATTCCATAAGGAGCATTAACATAAAAAGGCTGTGCTTCTTCTACACTTTCTGCTGATCCCTTTGTTGCATACCTAACATGACCCAATCCAATTTTGCCAATTAAATTCCTCATATCTCTAGTTCTATAAGCAGTATTAACCTGACCTTTAACCTTATGTATATGAAAAACAGTATTTTCCATTGTTGCTATACCTGTTGAGTCTTGACCTCTATGCTGCAAAAGCAAAAGACTATCGTAAATTTGTTGATTTACATCATTTGAAGAAACAATTCCAACTATTCCGCACATAACTTAATATCTTAAAATGATTAATAGTTGAGAAATGTTTTTCATATTTAAAAGTAATCTGAAATACTATTATTAAATTTTTCGGTTAATTCCTCAACCCTAATATTGCAAATATTTTTTTCGTTGATTTTTATCTTCAGCGTGTCACTAGATACGTATCCTATTTTTTTTACATAGACACTTGATGGAAAATTTATTTGATTTTGTTTTAAATAATTAAACCATTCATTTTGTTTCATTTTACTAATTGAAAAAATAATTCTTGACCCCCCTTCGGCAAACAATAAATTATCAACTCTATTTAAATCTTTCTCTAATTCTATAGTTGCACCCCTTGCGGACAAAATACAAGACTCTGCTAAAGCTATAGCTAAACCTCCGTCGCTTATATCGTGAGAAGAAACTACAAGACTTTTTAAAATCGCATTTCTTAAAAAACTCTGGCAAAACTTTTCATCCAACAAATCTATTTTTGGAGGCCGACCTGTAATTTCTCCATGAAAATATTCCAGATAAGAACTAGCTGCAATTTTTATTTCTGATTTGGAAGAACCAATTAACCAGATTTCATCTTCAATATTTTTCCATTCACTACTTATAGCTTTTTCGACATTATCTATCTTTCCAACCATTCCAATAACAGGTGTAGGATTGATAGGAGTAATTAGATTATCTTTATTTTTTGATTCATTATATAAAGATACATTACCTCCTGTAACAGGAGTTTCTAAAGCTTTACAGGCTTCAGCAATTCCATTACATGAAGATGAGAGTTGCCAATATCCTATTTCATTCTCAGGGGAAGAAAAATTTAAATTATTTGTAATTGCTACTGGTTCAGCACCAACACAACTAACATTTCTAGCGGACTCTGCAACGGCAGCGATAGATCCTCTAAAAGGATCAAGCGCAACCCATCTACTATTGCAATCAACTGAAGCAGCGACACCAGAAAATACTTTACTTTTATTTTTTTTATTTTGTTCCCTTAGTCTTACTACGGCTGCATCTGATTTTCCAGGTTTAAAAACTGTATTTGCCTGAACTTGAGAGTCATATTGTTTATAAATCCATCGTTTAGAAGCTATTGATGGATTAGAGAGTAGTTTTAAAATGATTTCTGAAAAAGAAAAATTCTTATTTTCCTTCAATGAAAATATTTTTTGCTCATGAATTTCTGGTAAATCATTTTCTTTCCATTCCCATTTATTTAAAAGATCATCTGGTGGGTTATTAATCACATTGTGAAAATTGACAGGAGTATCATCAGATAAGGCAGAAGTAGGTATTTGGGCCACAATTTTACCTTTATGAGAAATAATTACCTCATTAGTTCCTATCACTTCACCAATAACACTGGCATATAATCCCCATTTATTAAATTTTTCAATAAGATCATTAATTTTTTCTTCTTTAACGACAAACAACATTCTTTCTTGCGATTCAGATAATAAATACTGGTATGAGGACATATCATCTTCTCTAGAAGGGACCAAATCTAAATCGATAGATATCCCTAAATTTCCATTTGCGGCCATTTCTGCGCTACTGCATGTTAAACCTGCAGCACCCATATCTTGAGCTGCAATTACATCCCCTGTCTTGAAAGCATCCAAACAAGCTTCAATAAGACTTTTCTCAACAAATGGATCACCTACCTGAACAGCAGGTCTATCATCCAATGAAGTTGTAGTTAATTCTGAACTAGCAAAACTAGCACCACCAACACCATCTCTGCCAGTTGTATTACCAACATATAACACTGGTGATCCTACATTTTTAGCTCCAGAACAAACGATTTCCTCAGTCTCTAAAAGTCCTAAAGCCATAACATTCACTAGAGGATTTCCAGAGTAACTATCATCGAAGTCAATTTCACCTCCAACAGTCGGCACACCTACGCAATTCCCATAATGTGAAATACCGGATACAACTCCTCGTAGTAAATCAACATTTGATGATTTATCAAGGTTGCCGAATCTCAATGAATTCAAGACTGCGATTGGCCTAGCACCCATTGTGAATATATCTCTTAAAATTCCTCCTACACCTGTTGCTGCGCCTTGAAAAGGTTCAATAGCAGAAGGATGATTATGACTTTCTATTTTAAAAACAAGTTTTTGATTATTTCCAACATCAATAACGCCAGCATTTTCTCCAGGTCCAACTAAAACATTTTTACCTTTAGTGGGAAACTTAGATAGTAAAGGTTTTGAATTTCTATAACAACAATGTTCGGACCACATAACGCCAAACATGCCTAATTCCGTTCTGTTAGGTTTTCTCTTTAATCTTTTGCAAATTTCTTCGTAATCTTTAAGTGTTAAATTTTCAACTTGTAGTGCTTCATTAAGATCATATAGATCATTATTTTCTTGATTTATCATTATTTATATCCAAGGGTCATCTTCTTTTTTTTCACTAGACGGTATAGATGTTTTGTCATTATTATAAAAACTTTTTTGTTTAAAATCTAAGTTTTGGCTAATATCTTCATCTTCTTCAAGCCATTCCTCTAATCTATTAGAAGCAATATTTTTCATATCATCAAATCTATCAAAAATTTTTTTCCCTTTTTGCATAAATTCATTTTTAATACTTGATTTTATTAAAGGTAAATCATCTAAAGAATTACTTTCACAAAATACCAATCCCGGTTGTTGGTCATTGATATTATCAATAGTTAATTTCCATCTACTAGAACCTGGAATCTTAGGATTAGATCTAGAAACTAAGTAATATTTAATTTTTCCCGTTTTCATTTCAAATAAAAAATCTGCAATGACTCCTATTTTTGATCCATTTATATTTATAAGATTAGCTTCTATTAAAGTTGGGAACCTATTTAAAGTTGCTAAATCCGAAATAGCTGGATCGCCTTTGACATAAATTTCATTATCTATTATTTGAGTAATTTGATTTAATCGCCAAACATTTCTTTTTAAATCAAAATTTGAAGGACGAGAGTACCATCCTAGAATCCGGTGAACTGGAGGATGCATCCAAACATTTTCACCATTTCCATAATTAAGGACCATATTACCCTTAACACTATAATTTAGTAATTCACTTAATAAAATTTCTTTAGGTAATTTCAAATTAAGAACGAACCTGCACAGGCATAACTAAATAAGTAAAAGAATTAAGATTATCTTCTGGTACAAAAACAGCTGGAGTAGTTGCAATATTACACTTTAAAAGTACATTTTCAGAAGCAATAACTTTTAAACCTTCTAACAAATATCTTACGTTAAATGCAATATCAAAATTTTCTCCAGAATAAGAAACAGGTATTGATTCATTTGCATTTCCAATATCTTGAGCATCTGCGCTGATTGAAGCTAAATCTGTATCATCTAATTTAATCTTTACAACACTACTTTGCTGATCGGCTAAAACAGCAATTCTTTCTAATGCATCAATTAATTTTTTTGTATTAAAATTCAGAATCTTAGAAAAAGTATCAGGAATTAATTGTGAATAATTAGGATAAGTACCTTCTAAAGTTCTTGTAGTAATTATTTGATTAGAAGATATAAATACTACTTGACCTTTGTCATAGAAAAGCTTAATTGAATTTTCTGAGCTTCTCAAAGATACTAGTTTTTCAATTTCTCTTAATGATCTAGTTGGGATAGTTACCGATAAATCATCAACATTTGAAGATAAGTTTTCTTTATTTTCAATATGTTCTTCATTACCAATTAAAGCAACAGCCAATCTATGGCCATCTGTAGAAGCAGACTCTAAATAATTTGGTTTAAAAGTAAAATAGAAACAGGAGTTTCATTAGGTAGTTTGTTTACTATTTCGGATAAAAGTTTTGAAGGTATAGTAATAGCTCCACTATTTTTGACAGTTCCATCAAAAGAAGTTTGAATTCCTAAATTTAAGTCAAATCCTGTGACGCTAATTTTATTAGTTCCTTCGTCAGCTGTTAAAAGTATGTTTGCAAGAATTGGATGCGTTGGCCTTGAAGCAACTGCCTTGCTTACTAGTTGTATAGCATTATTTAATTCATTTTGATTACAAATAATTTCCATCAGAATTTGGAACTTTTTACAAATACAATATACTTTTTTCGTAAATTAAATTCAATAAATTTATTTTTTACTCTTTTTCTAATATAAAAATAAATAATAAAATAAAAAATTTAGTAGTAGTAGTTTTTGTGGGAACTGTGGAATTCTTTAATAAAACAGCTTGTTTATTTAGTTTACGAAGAAAAGAATATGTGTAAAAAAATTTTTATTTGTTGAATATTTTTTACTTTTTTCGAAAATTTTAAATTTATTCAACAAATAGAATTTCTTATTATGTACTTTTCAACAAATGAGGTTTATTTTTAATTGATTTCCACAGACACTATTTTTTTTGGATTTTAATATCCTAAGATTTTAGTTATATTTTTTAATGAAGGTTCAATATTTTTCCTAAAAATAGCATCGTTGTTTTTTATAGCGCAATCAGGATCTTTCAATCCATTTCCAGTCAGAACACAAACAATAGTCGATTCTTTCTGAATTCTATTTTTATTTTTAATCAGTCCAGCAACTGATGCTGCACTGGCAGGTTCACAAAAAACTCCCTCTTTGGCAAGGATTTTATAAGCATTGATTATTTCTTCATCTGTAACTGACTGAAAGTCTCCTTTACTCTCTTTTCTTACTTTTTTTGCTTTTTCTCTATTTACAGGATTTCCAATTCTTATTGCAGTTGCAATTGTTTCTGGATCTTTAACTATTATATTTTTTACTAATGGAGCAGAGCCTTCGGATTGAAAACCCATCATTATTGGTAATTTCAAATTTCTTTTTATTTTTGAATATTCTTTAAATCCCATCCAATAAGCAGTTATGTTTCCTGCATTACCCATTGGAATACAAAGCCAATCAGGAGCATAACCTAAGTCATCAACTATTTCAAAAGCTGCCGTCTTTTGTCCTTGTATTCGATATGGATTAACAGAATTAACAAGCTCTATAGGATGTTCTGAGGATAAATCTCTAACAATTTCAAGAGCCTTATCAAAGTTTCCATTAATAGATATTATTTCAGCGCCATACATTAATGCTTGCGCAAGCTTTCCTTGTGCAACAAATCCTTCTGGGATTAAAACATAAGGTTTTAATCCTCCTCTCGAAGCATATGCAGCAGCAGCAGCAGAGGTATTTCCAGTACTTGCACAAATTACTGCTTCACGGCCTTCTTCTTTTGCTTTGCTAATTGCCATAGTCATTCCACGATCTTTAAAAGATCCTGTTGGATTAAGGCCATCATATTTTAAAAAAACTTTTGTTCCATTTCCAATTAAGTTGCTAATTGACTCGCTTAGAATTAGTGGTGTATTTCCTTCATTTAGGGAAATAATAGGAGTTTTCTTTGTAACTGGAAGATATTGTTTATAAGCTTCTATTAGACCTGGCCATCTTTTTTTTCTGTAATTAATACGCAGTTTATTTTTGATTTTATTTAATAACACCATGGTTGTTTAATTTGTTTTGATTTTTTCTAAAGGGGAATTGGTGAAAAAGGTTAATAATTCTGAAATCGATTCTACTTTATTCATAACTTTGCTCAAAGCGCTGACATCTAAAATTACAGTTTTAGTTGGATATCCTTCAAAAAAATTTATTAGATTTATTTTTCCATTTCCTATATTAATTCCTTGTATTACGCTTGATCTAAGAGCCAACATGCCTGTTTTTTCATCAGTTGCTCTGGGTGGGTGGATAATTGATGAAAGTCTTGTTAAAAAAACATTTCCTATTTCAGAATATACTAGTTTGCTTGCAATGGTAATAGGAACTTCAAAATCTTTGTTTAAAACTTTTCTAATTTCTTTATCGGGAGACCCAGTTGCTTTCAAAATTCTTTTTAATTGTCTTGTAGATTTACCTTCTTTAGCAAAAGTTTTTAAAGAATTTACTTTAATTGTTCTAGAAAATATGCTGTAGGTGATTTTAATTTCTTCAGCAGTATAAGCTTTTGGAACATTAAAAAATAATGGAGAAATTACTAAAATAAAAAATATTTTAAATTTTAAAAATTTATTAAACTTCATTTATATATTTGCACCAGCGGCAATCTTAACAAGTCTTACTACTCCTTTTTCAGTTACTTTTTTTGCAATTTTTATACCCATTTCTTTTGTATAGGGCTCATTAATAAGTCTTGGCACTCTTTTTAGAAAAATGTCAATTGAATACCCCGGTACTTTTTGTAAAATCTCTAAAAAGTTTCTCAATGGCTCTACATACATTATAAGGTCATTCAAGTTGTTATTTTCGTTAATAGTATTTAATTTAATTGATTGTGGAAGATAGTTATTCAAACTTTTCAATATTTTTAGACTAAGTAAATCTATCTGATTTGTTAAACCTTCAACTATCTCATTTCTAAGAAATCCTCCATTTGGAGAAAAGAGAAGATTTATAACTTCGTCTAAAAGTTTTTCTAAATCGAGATTTGTTTGCTTTGCAGCGTTAGAAAGCAGATCTTCTAAACGGTCCCATTTAAATTTTTTATTATCAAAAAGCATTTCTTTAAGGCTTTCCCTTAATTGTGGATCAGGATCTTCCATCAATCTTCTTGCAAAATATGGATAAGCCGCGCCTAATATCTTGAAGTTTGGATCTACGCTTAAAGCTATTCCTTCTAATGTAAGTAATGACCTAATTATAAGCGCATAATATGGGGGTAGTCTGAAAGGGAATTTATACATAACACCAGACATATCGTCTGTAACGCTTTTAAAATCCATTTTCGAAACTCCTTGTTCAACGGCGTTAATGAAAACATCTTGAAATGCTGGAACAATGGGTTCTAGATTAACTTCCTCTGATAAAAATCCTAATTTTACGAAATCTTGAGACAATTTATCGAAGTTTTTATTTACTAAATGTACTACTGCTTGAATTAATCCTGATCTAGATTCTCTGGAAACCTCGCTCATCATTCCAAAATCTAGATAACATAATCTTCCATCTTCTAAGGCTAATAAATTACCTGGATGTGGGTCTGCATGAAAAAAACCATGTTCTAAAAGCTGTTCTAAACTGCATTGCACCCCTATATCAATCATTTCATCAGGATTAATTCCTAATTTTTTTACGTCTTCTAAATTTGTTAATTTTGTACCGTCTATCCATTCCATTGCTAAAACTCTTCTTGAAGTTATTTCTTTATAAATTTTTGGTACGGCAATCATTTTGTTATGTTTATGCATATCTCTAAATTTTTCTGCATTTGCAGCTTCGTTTAGATAATCCATCTCTTCAAAAACTCTCTTGCCTAATTCATCAATCAAAGCAACTAGATCACTTCTTATTAATCCGATATTGTTTTTTAGCCAATAAGCAATATTTCTAACTATGTAGAGATCTAAGGTTATTTGTTCTCTCAATCCTGGCCTTTGAACTTTTATTGCAACGATCTCTTCGTTTTTTAATTTAGCTTTATGTACTTGCCCTAAAGAAGCAGCGGAAATTGGCTCTTTATCAATTTCTAAAAAAATCTCATTTATTTTGTATCCTAAATCTTCTTCTATTAACTCCATAGCTTTATTGCCATCAAACCCAGGGAGTTGATCTTGCAATTCAGATAATTCTTCTAGAAGAATCCCTGGGATTATATCTGGTCTTGTTGATAAAGCTTGGCCTGCTTTAACAAATGCAGGTCCAAGTTCTACTAACAAATTTGTTAATTCTCTTGCTCTAAATCTTGCTTGCTGTTCATTTTTCAGTCTTCCAGTTAATTTATCCCATCCAACGGAAAAGATGTAAGCAAAAATAGGTAGGAGTGTTTGCCAAAGTCTTTTTAAAAGTCTTTTAGGATTTTTTTTGTAAATTTTAGAAATTGTATCTGGATCATAATTTAAGAGTCCAGATACCTCAATAAAATCAGTAAAATCTTCTTTCATAACTTTATATATTTAAAACCTTTATTTTTTTAAAAAAGAAGTTAATTTTTTTATATGGAAGATTTATCATGTTAATACAACTAAAAATAGAAAATATTGCCTTAATAGAAATTATAGAAATTAATTTCGAAAAAGGTTTGAATATCATAACTGGGGATTCAGGTTCAGGAAAATCATTAATTTTGGATTCCCTAAATGCTTTATTTGGTGGAACTAATATACCTCTAAAACATTTAATACGTCCAGGAAAAGATTTTTGCGTTATTGAGGCGATATTTTCTTCTTCTTTTCAAATTAATAATTGGTTAATTAGTAATGGTTTTGAAATAACTTCTTCAGAACTACAAATTAAAAGAAAATCTTATAAAAAAAATAATAAAATTTTATCCAAATATAGCCTTAATGATTTACCAATTAATAGACAATCATTAGAAAAACTTGGAGGATTTTTAATAGATTTTGCAGGTCAATCTGACACTTTTATCTTTGATTCT
>LUMC01000116.1_pt1 | contig 12341 bp, 8 predicted proteins | sample 729671 | NCBI WGS metagenome assembly LUMC01 (sample SAMN03860273, study PRJNA289734) | marine metagenome | biome: seawater column; feature: ocean; material: water; isolation source: Red Sea water column Station 91 - depth 10m | place: Saudi Arabia: Red Sea | collected 2011-10-15 | depth 10 m | reverse complement strand
TCTATAGATTCGGATCTTTGCTTGATCATTTTTTTTAAAAGTTTTTTAATATCTTCTTCGTCTGTATCTTTTTTATTTGGTCCTGACCTATTATTTATATCCAGGTCTTTTATACCTGATAAAATTAACCTATAAGTTGATATTTTATTTTTATCTTTAGATTTTAAAGCATTTTTATAATCTGACTCAATTTTTTCTCTTAAGCTCATATATTTAATTTACTCGATAGATGAATTTCTTCAAAAGATAAATTGTTTTTTTACGTAAATACATTAGAGAGGTTGAGGAAAAAGAGGTTTTATAGTATTAACCTTTAACTCAAGAGTTGTAATTGTATCTAAAACGTAAAAAAAATTTATCAATTAAACCTCAATTTACCCCAGCTGTTTTAGTTCTTGAAAATAAGACTATTTTTAAAGGAATAGGCTTAGGATATCAGGGGGAAGTAACTGGGGAGGTTTGTTTTAATACATCATTAACTGGTTACCAAGAAATTATTTCTGATCCATCTTATGCGGGTCAAATTATAAACTTTACTTTTCCACATATCGGCAATGTTGGGACTAATAATGAGGATTTAGAGTCTGAAAAAATTTGGACTAGAGGAGTTATTTTTAACTCAGAAATAAGTAATCCATCAAATTATAGATCTCTGCTCGATTTAAATAATTGGCTAAAAAAAAATAAAATTGTTGGAATTACTGGTTTAGATACCAGAAGTTTGACTAATTATATTAGAGATAAAGGCGCTCCCAAAGGAACAATTTCAAATAATAAAACAGGTAAATTTAATATAAATAAATTAATAAGAACCTCTATAAAATGGCCTGGTTTGAATGGAATGGATCTTGCCGAAGTTGTTACAACTCAAAAATCGTATACTTGGAAAGGTTTAAAAACATGGAGTAAAAAAAACGGATATTTAAAAAATAAAAAAAAACTTTTTAAAATAATTGCTATTGATTACGGAATAAAAAAAAACATTTTAAGATATTTTTCTAATTATAATTGTGAGGTAAAAGTAATTAATTGTAAAACAACAGCAGACGAAATATTAAAACTAAAGCCCCATGGAATTTTTCTTTCAAATGGTCCTGGGGATCCTGCGGCAACAGGAAAATATGCAATTCCAGTTATTAAAAAATTAATTCAATCAAATATTCCAATATTTGGTATTTGTTTAGGTCATCAAATACTAGCATTATCTTTAAATGGTAAGACAAAAAAAATGAAACTGGGTCATAGAGGAGCAAATCATCCCGTTAAAAATCAAATTTCACAAAAAGTGGAGATAACAAGTCAAAACCATGGCTTTGAAGTTGTTAGAGAAAGTTTAAATAAAAATATAATTGTTACTCACACATCCTTATTTGACAATAGTATAGAGGGTATAAAATTAAAAAATAAACCAGTTTTTTCTGTTCAATATCATCCAGAATCTAATCCTGGGCCACAAGATAGTCATTACCTTTTTAGTGATTTTATTAAAGAAGTAAAAAAATATGCCAAAAAGAAAAGACATTAAAAAAATTTTAGTTATAGGAGCTGGTCCAATTATAATAGGTCAAGCCTGCGAATTTGATTACTCAGGCACACAAGCATGTAAAGCTCTCAAAGATGAAGGTTTTAAAGTAGTTTTAATAAATTCAAATCCAGCCACAATAATGACTGATCCAGGAGTGGCTGACAAAACTTATATTGAGCCAATTTCTATAGAAATACTAGAAGAAGTTATTAAGAAAGAAAAGCCCCAAGCAATATTACCAACCATGGGTGGTCAGACTGCGCTCAACCTTGCGATTAAAGCAGAAAAGATTGGTCTATTAAAAAAATATAAAATTGAACTTATAGGTGCAAACTCAAAGGCAATTGAAAATGCAGAGGATAGAAAGAAGTTCAGAAAGAATATGTCTGACATAGGTATCGATTTACCTAAATCCGAAGTTTTAAATAATTTTGGTAATGCAAAAAAGTGTTTATCTAAAATTGGTCTCCCTGCAATAATAAGACCATCATTCACACTAGGAGGTTTAGGTGGGGGTATAGCAAGAACTAAAAAAGATTTTTTCAAAATTGTAAAAGAAGGAATGCACGAATCTCCACAGAACCAAGTTCTAGTTGAAGAGTGTTTAGATGGTTGGAAAGAATTTGAGATGGAGGTGGTTAGAGACAAAAATGATAACTGCATAATCATTTGCTCTATTGAAAATGTTGATCCAATGGGAATTCATACAGGTGACTCAGTTACAATCGCACCAGCATTGACACTTACTGACAAAGAATATCAAGTAATGAGAAATGCCTCTATAGCATGTTTGAGAAAAATTGGTGTTGAAACTGGCGGATCGAACGTTCAGTTTGCGATCAATCCTAAAGATGGAAGAATGGTTATCATTGAAATGAATCCAAGAGTCTCAAGGTCATCTGCTCTTGCCTCAAAAGCTACTGGGTTCCCTATTGCAAAAGTAGCTGCAAAATTGGCTGTTGGATATACGTTAGATGAACTTCAAAATGAGATAACAAAAGTAACACCAGCTTCTTTTGAGCCAACAATTGATTATGTGGTGACAAAAATACCAAGATTTACATTTGAAAAATTTGCAGACACTAAAGCACTATTAGGCACCTCAATGAGATCGGTGGGTGAAGCAATGGCGATTGGAAGAAATTTTAAAGAGTCCTTTCAAAAAGCATTGGTTTCTCTTGAAACGGGCTTATCTGGTCTAGATGATATATTTGGGTATTCAAAAAGTGAGATTTTAAAACAATTAAAAATTAATATTCCAAACAAATTACTTTTAATAGCAGACGCATTTAGAAAGAAAATATCTTTAGATAAAATTTACAAACTATCAAAGGTTGATCCTTGGTTCCTAAATCAAATTAAAGAAATTATAGATGAAGAAAATAATATAATAAAAAAGGGTATCCCAAAATCTTACGATGAGTTTAATAGAATAAAATCAATTGGTTTTTCTGACAAAAAATTATCAAACCTTACAAAAATAAAAGAAAATATAATCAGATCTAAAAGAACAGCTTTAAAAGTATTTCCAGTTTATAAAAAAGTAGATACTTGCGCAGCTGAATTTAAATCTTTTACACCATATATGTACTCTACATATCAAAGAAATTTTTCGATTAATACAGAATGTGAATCTGATCCATCGAGTAAAAAGAAAATTATAATTTTAGGTGGTGGTCCTAATAGAATAGGACAAGGAATTGAATTTGACTATTGTTGCTGTCAGGCAAGTTTTTCTCTTAAAGAAGCGGGATTCGAAACAATAATGGTAAATTGTAATCCAGAGACAGTATCTACAGATTATGATACGAGTGATAGATTATATTTTGAACCATTAGTTGAGGAGTATGTACAAAATATAATTTTAAAAGAGAAATCAAAAGGTTCTTTGCTGGGAGTAATTGCTCAATTTGGTGGGCAAACCCCAATAAAACTTGCTAAATTTTTGCACGATAACAAATTACCTATTTTAGGAACACAATATTCTTCGATTGATCTTGCAGAAGATAGGGACAGATTTAGAGATTTGCTAATAAAACTTAAACTAAAACAAGCTGAAAGTGGAATTGCATACAACTTTAATCAAGCAATTAAATTGTCAGAAAAAATTGGACTGCCAGTAGTAGTAAGACCTTCCTATGTTTTGGGAGGTAGAGCTATGGAAATTGTTCATGATAAGAGCCAATTAACAAAGTTTATAAATGAGGCATTTAAAGCTTCAGAGCAAAATCCAATATTAATCGATAAATTTATCGATAATGCAATGGAAGTTGATGTAGATGCAATTTCAGACGGCAAAGATGTTTATGTAGCTGGTATTATGCAACATATTGAGGAAGCAGGTATACATTCGGGGGACTCTGCGTGTTGTCTACCGCCTGTTTCAATTAAAGAAAATATTTTAAAAGAAATAAAAATTCAAACTAGAAAGCTAGCATTGGCCTTGAAAGTAAAGGGTTTATTAAATATTCAATTCGCAATCAAAAAGGATGAGATTTTTGTAATTGAGGTAAATCCTAGAGCCAGCAGAACGGTACCGTTTGTATCTAAAGCAAACGGAATTCCTTTAGCAAAAATTGCTTCAAGAGTTATGGCTGGAGAGAAACTTTCTAAATATAAATTAAAATATAAAACAAATAAAAGATTTGCAGTTAAAGAGGCAGTTTTTCCATTCAATAAATTTCCTGATAGTGATCTTTTACTTGGACCTGAAATGAAATCGACTGGTGAAGTAATGGGGTTTGATGATGATTTTGGTATTGCAATTGCAAAAAGTCAAATTGCTGCATCTAACTCTTTGCCAATCAAAGGTTTGGCTTTTTTATCAGTAAAAGATTCGCACAAACAGGAAGTGGTTGGTTTAGCTCAAAGATTAACAAAACTTGGATTCACGCTTTCTGCAACAAAAGGAACTGCAAAAGTTCTGGAGCAAAATGGAATGAAGTGTAAAAAAATAAACAAAGTTAGCAGTGGCAAACCTCATATAGTTGACATTTTAAATTCAAATAAAATATCGTTAGTCATTAATACCGGTGGTGGAAATAGTGAACATAGAATTAGTGATGCAAGAGCATTAAGAAGAGGGACTTTGGCAAACAAAATTCCTTACTGTACTAATATGTCAACAGCATATGCTTTTATTGAGGCGATTAGGTCACTTAAAACAAAGAAATTAACTGTTAAATCTCTTCAAGATGCCAAAGAATAAAAAAAAAAATAAAGATGAACACTTAAGTGTGCCAAAAATGTTTGCAAAAAAATATATATATTATTATTACGCTTTTTTTTGGTTTTTATTAATAATGGTACTTTTATTAAAGTGAACAAAAGAATAATTTTTTTTGGAGCAATTATATTACTGATAGAGCTATCAGGTCACGGTATTTTTGCTTCGTTATATAGATTATTGATGTCAGCAAACTAAAAGACTTTCCAATCTGTCTCGAAACTTACATAATTAACTTGTAAACACCTTCTCTCTTTTACTATCTCTTTCTTTTCCATTCCATGCCAAGTATTTGGTCCACTTGAAAAAAAATATCCATAATTATCTTTGTATGGAAGTGTTTTTATTTTGTTTAATTTTTCATCATAAAAATCTGTGCCCAAATCTTCACTTTCATTAAATTTGTTCACAAATAATAAGCATGACATTTGTTTTTCTTTAATATCGCAATGTGGCTTGAGCCAAAAACCTTTTCTATCACAAATCACTTCCACTCTAACGTAAGAATTGGATAAATCTTTTTTTATCAAATCTGAAATTTTTTTATGTGTATCCTTTGATCTAAGCTCTTCTATCAACTTTGTTAAAAATGGAAATTGTTGTGAATTTTCTTTTGTTACAAAACATCTGAATTTGAGTGCCTTACCTCCATTTGAAATTCCTTCTCTAAATATTCCTTCCCCGCCATCGATGGCTCTTGTACCATCATAATTCAAACTGTGTTTAGTGGGGTCATCTATATCAGCTGTAATTATCTCATTAATTTGTTCATCTGTTAAAGGTTTATCTAATTCCCAATGTTGAAATGGATCATCAAACTTTTTTGAATTATTTATTACAGAATTTAAAAATGACATTAAATATTTAAACTTTCTTTTATTATTTTAGCAACTCTATTTGTTTCATCTAATATTTCATAACTCCAATTTTCATGATTATCATCTAAATTTTTAATAATGTTTAAATCTTTAAATAATTTTCTAAATTTTTGAAATCTTTTATCTTTTCTTTTTGGTAAAATATTGGCCACATATATTGGTTTGCCAGTAAGAGCTGCCTCGGAAATCATTGAGCTAGAATCGCATGTAACAACAATAAATTCAGATAATGCTAAGGCTGACAAATATGCTTTTTTATCTACTTGTTCTATTACAGTATGATTTTCACCAAAAAATTCTTTAGCAAACTGTATTGTGTTTTTTGGTGTTCTCATAGAGGGTATTACCACTAATTGGAAGTCCTCTTTTTGAATCAAATTACTCAACTTATTAAATATTTTTTCAATATTTTCTTTTGAATATTCATAATATTTTGTAGGACCGCCTAAAATTAATGAAAAGATTTTTCTTTTGTCTGTTTTGATTAATGATTTAAGATATTCAGAATTAGATACAATTTCGGATTTATTTAAATAATGTATTGCTCCTATTGTAGAGATGACGTTTGAACCACTAATTTCATCATGCTCAGGTGCAATAATAAAATCAAATAATTTAAAGTTTATTTTAGGGTTCTGGATGTGAATGTTATAAATTTTTTTTCTTGAGTTTTGCTTCAAATAAATTGAGGGAATTACACTTTTTCTTCCACAGGAAATAATTAAATCAAAGTCAGGTATTTCAAATTCTTTAAAAGAAATATTTGACTTTGGAGTAAGACTTGGTGGAATAAATTTCCAAAAACTTTTGAGTTCAACTTTTCGGTGAGTAAAATTAATATTTAGGGCTTTGGCCAAACCTTCAACCTGGCTTATCATTCCATGCATACCTTCTGTCAACAATAAACCTTTTAATTTCGACATTTATTATTATATAGCTTTCATATGAGTGAAAATCCAACTAAACACACAAAAGTGTTAATAATTGGATCTGGCCCTGCCGGATATACTGCAGCAGTTTATGCTGCAAGAGCAATGCTTAACCCAATATTAGTTCATGGAATTCAGCCAGGTGGACAATTAACAACTACAACTGATGTTGAAAATTATCCAGGTTTTAAAGATGTAATTCAAGGCCCTTGGTTGATGGACCAAATGCGTGGACAAGCTGAAGCTGTTGGAACAGAAATGATACAAGATCATATAAAATCTGTTGATCTCAAAAAAACACCATTTGCAGCAGTTGGTGATAGTGGACAAACTTATACTGCTGACTCTATAATTATATCAACAGGCGCTCAAGCAAGATGGTTACAATTAGACTCAGAACAAAATTTCAGAGGTTTTGGTGTTTCAGCTTGTGCGACATGTGATGGATTTTTTTTCAAAGATAAAACAGTGGCAGTTGTTGGTGGGGGCAATGCAGCAGTAGAAGAAGCAATGTTCTTAACGAAATTTGCATCTAAGGTTCAATTAATTCATAGACGAGACTCTTTAAGAGCAGAAAAAATGCTTCAGAAAAAATTAATGGAAAACAAAAAAATTGAAATTATTTGGGATTCTGTTGTAGAGGAAGTGTTAGGTGATAAAGAGCCAAAAAATGTAACTGGTCTTAAAATAAAAAATGTAAAATCGAATGAAATTAAAGAATTAAAGATTGATGGGCTATTTATTGCAATTGGTCACGATCCTGCGACTGAATTATTTAAAGATCAATTAGAAATGGACAACGAAGGTTATTTAATAACTAAAGCAGACTCAACTTCAACAAATGTTCCAGGTGTTTATGCGGCTGGAGATGTAAAGGATAAAACATTTAGACAGGCAGTTACTGCTGCAGGAATGGGATGTATGGCAGCTTTAGAGGCTGAGAAATTTTTATCTCATTAAAAATTACAAATTTTCTAATAAAATGTAAGTAGCATAAATGACTAATAAAGTATTATTAACTGGTATCAGTGGATGGATTGCAAAACATACTGCTATAGAATTATTGAATGCAGGATACGAAGTTTTAGGAACCATAAGAAATAAGAATTTAGTTGATCAAACTAAACAAACTATAAGCAAATATGCATCAACTGAAAAATTATCATTTGTTGAATTAGACCTTTTAAAAGATGATGGGTGGAATGAAGCAGCTAAAGGTTGTCGTTATATTTTTCATGTTGCCTCTCCTTTTCCAATGAAGGTGTCAAGTAATAGAGAAAACTTGTTACCTGTTGCTGTAGATGGAACTTTGAGGGTCTTAAATGCAGGATTAAATGCTGGTGTAGAACAAATAATTAAAACCTCCTCAATCGTTGCAATGTTTAGAAAACCCAATAGAACCAACCCTTACACATTTGGAGAAAATGATTGGTCCGATGAAAATTGGATTGAAGGTGTAAGTGACTATTTTTTATCAAAAACAAAAGCTGAAAAAGCAGCTTGGAGATTGATGGAGAGCAAAGGGTTAAAAAATAAATTAACTACAATTAATCCTGGAGGAGTGTTTGGTGACGCATTAGATAAAAAAGGTGGTACCTCAATTGAATACATAAGACAATTTATGAAAGGAAAATTTCCAGGAGCACCAAAATTTGCAGTATTAATCTCTGATGTTAAAGATATAGCAAAAGCACATGTCGCGTGTATAGGAAATAACAAAGTTGGGGGAAGAAGATTGATAGTTGGAAAAGATGTTAAGAGGTTAGTTGAATTATCTCAATTAATTGCTGAGGCAATGCCTGAGTACAAAAAAAAACTTCCCACAAAAGAATTGCCAAATTTAATGGTTAAATTAATTAGCTACATAGACTCTAGTGCTAAAACAATGATACCCGATCTTGGAATAATGATGCAGACAGATACATCTTATGCAGAAGAAATATTAGGCTTTAAATTCAAACCAGCTAAAGGGTGCATATCTGAAAATGCTAGATCAGTTGTAAGGTTAGGATTAGTATAATTTAAACTAGACTGTCACAAAATTCTTTCAGCCTTTGCATTGCTTTTTCTAAATTGCTCATTGATGTAGCATAAGAAATTCTAAAAAAACCATCTAGACCAAATGCTGACCCTTGAACAACAGCTACATTATTATTTTCCAACAAAGACTGCACAAAATCAGTATCATTTTCTAATTTTTTTCCTAATTTATCCTTTTTTCCTAAAAGAGCCTTGCAATTTGGGAAAACATAAAATGCTCCATCAGGTTTAATGCAGCTAATTCCATTAATTTCGTTTAATGAATTCACTACAAAATCTCTTCTTTCTTGAAAAGCCTTAGATCTAATTGATATAAAATCTTGATTACCATTCAAAGCTTCTACTGCCGCTGCTTGACTTATAGAAGATGGATTTGTTGTAGATTGTGATTGAATCTTTGCAATAGCTTTTATCAATTCTTTTGAACCTCCAGCATATCCAATTCTCCACCCTGTCATCGCATAAGATTTACTTACACCATTCATTGTAACAACTTTGTTTTTTAATTCGGGTATCTGTGCCATTGTAAAAAATTTGAAATCTTCATAGACTACATGTTCATAGATATCGTCACTTAAAATATTTACGTGAGGATTTCTTTTTAAAACCATTGCTAAATTTTTTATCTCTTGTTCTGAATAGCAAGCGCCTGTTGGATTTGAAGGTGAATTTAAAATTAACCACTTAGTGTTATTGGTTATTGCGCTTTCTAAATCTTTAGCTGTAAGTTTAAATCCTTGATCCTCTGAGCATTCAATTACAACAGGATTTGCTCCAGCCAATAATACTATATCGGGATAGGACACCCAATAGGGCGCTGGAATTATAACCTCATCATCTTTATTTAATGTTGCCATCATTAGATTATAGATTACATGCTTACCACCAGCACCTACTGTAATTTCATCAGTATTGTAGTTTATATTATTTTCTCTCTTAAACTTTTCTGAAATAGCTTTTTTTAATGCTGGTGTTCCATCAACAGCAGTATATTTTGTGTCACCATCTTTTATTGCTTTAATAGCAGCATCCTTTACGTTATCTGGAGTATCAAAATCGGGTTCTCCCGCTCCAAGAGCAATTACATCTTTGCCAGCTGCTTTCAATTCTCTAGCTTTTTGAGTTACTGCAAGCGTGGGTGATGGTTTAATTCTTTTAAGACTGTCTGATATAATGCTCATTGAAATATTATATTATTTTAATACGCTGTTTAATATATGCAAAATACTTATCAAGATTTAATTACAGATATTCAGAGCAAAAATCCTGAAATAAGTGGAAAACTTGAAGGTGGAAAAAAATTCAAAATTAAGTCTGAATTTAAACCTGCAGGAGATCAGCCTGAGGCGATTAAAAAATTAGTTAAAGGTGCAAAAAAAAACGAATTTAACCAGGTATTGCTTGGTGTTACTGGCTCAGGAAAAACTTTTACTATGGCAAAAGTTATCGAGGAAACCAATAGGCCTGCATTAATCCTCGCACCAAACAAAACATTAGCAGCTCAACTTTATGGAGAGATGAAAACTTTTTTTCCTGATAATGCCGTTGAATATTTTGTTTCATATTATGATTACTACACACCAGAAGCCTATGTTCCAAGATCAGACACATACATTGAAAAAGAAGCATCCATCAATGAACAAATAGATAGAATGAGGCACTCTGCAACAAGATCGTTGTTGGAAAGAGACGATGTTTTAATTGTTGCAAGTGTGTCATGTATTTATGGACTTGGTTCTGTTGAGGCATATAGTAAAATGACTTTAACACTTCAAAAAAATTATGAATACAATAGAGAACAAATCATAAAATCTTTAGTTGCTTTACAATATAAAAGAAATGATCAGAATTTCTTTAGAGGAACTTTTAGAGCTAGAGGTGAGAATTTAGAGATTTTTCCCTCACATTTAGAGGATAGAGCTTGGAGATTAAGTTTATTTGGAGATAAACTAGAACAAATAGAAGAATTTGATCCTTTAACTGGAGATACTGTAAGAGAACTAAATCTAGTAAAAGTTTACGCAAACAGTCATTACATAACTCCAAAACCAACTATAGAACAAGCGGTTATAAATATCAGGAAAGAATTAGAAATTACTTTAAAAAAACACAAAGCAGAAAATAAATTGCTTGAGGCACAAAGGTTGGAAGAAAGAACAAAATTTGATCTTGAAATGATTGAGGCTACCGGATCTTGCGCAGGAATTGAAAACTACTCAAGATTTTTATCTGGAAGAAGGCCTGGGGAACCCCCACCAACACTTTTTGAGTATTTTCCAGATAACACTTTAGTTTTTGTTGACGAGTCTCATGTTACTGTTCCTCAACTAAATGGGATGTTTAAGGGGGATAGATCAAGGAAAAGCACTTTGGCTGAATATGGTTTTAGACTTCCATCATGCATGGATAATAGACCACTTAAATTTGAAGAATGGGATTTAATGAGAACCCAAACAGTATTTGTATCTGCAACTCCAGGACCATGGGAACTAGAGCAAACTAAAGGTCAATTCATAGATCAAGTGATAAGACCCACGGGATTAATAGATCCTGAAGTAGAAATAAGGCCTGCTAAAAATCAAGTCGATGACTTAATGCATGAATGCAAAAAGGTTATTGAAAATAATTTTAGAGTTTTGGTTACAACTCTTACAAAAAAAATGGCAGAGGATCTAACAGAATATTTGCACGAAAATGGAGTAAAAGTGAGATATCTGCATTCCGATATAGACACACTGGAAAGAATAGAAATTATGCGAGATCTTAGAATGGGTGTATTTGATGTTTTGGTCGGTATAAATTTATTGAGAGAAGGTTTAGATATTCCTGAATGTGCATTAGTAGGTATTTTAGATGCTGACAAGGAAGGTTTTTTAAGATCAGAGACCTCTCTAATTCAAACTATAGGAAGAGCCGCAAGGAATGTTGAAGGTAAAGTAATTTTATATGCAGATAAGGAAACAAAAAGTATTAAAAAAGCAATCAAAGAAACAGAAAGAAGAAGGCAAATTCAAATTGATTATAATAAGAAAAATAAAATTGATGCGAAATCAGTTAAAAAAGAAATCAGTGATATTTTAGAAAGTGTCTATGAAAAAGATTACGTAAAAATAAGTGAAGGATCAAATATTGGGGGAAATCTTAAAAAACATCTTAAAGCTTTAGATAAAAAAATGAAGGATGCAGCATCGAATTTAGAATTTGAGGAAGCGGCTAAAATTAGGGATGAAATAAGGAAACTTGAGAGCACTGAACTTGAAATAACTTTAAATCCTAAGATTAGACAGTACGATGTTAAAAATAAGCTATATCCAAAAGGTAGATCAACTATGGGAATGCCAGGTACAAAAGTTACTAAAAAAAGAGATAAAAAATGGAAGCACGTAAGATCATAATCACTGGTGGAGCCACAAGAATTGGGGCAGCCATTGCAAAAAAATTATCTGGTAAAGGGATAGAAATTTTAATTCATTACAACAAATCAAAATCAAAGGCGGAAAACCTTAAAAAAGTATTACAAAAAAAGGGTTCAAAAGTTTTTTTGGTAAGAGGCGATCTAAGTAAAGAAAATGACGTGAATAAAATAATAAAATTTGCTAAATCTAAATTAAAATTCTTTGATTGCTTGATTAATAATGCTTCACTATTCGAAAATGATAAAATTGAAAATTTTACTACTGATAGTTGGGGAAAACATCTAAGAACTAACTTAAGAACGCCCGCACTTTTGTCAAAAGCGTTTG